>JAEEGJ010004265.1_pt1 | contig 49402 bp, 56 predicted proteins | sample 8958761 | NCBI WGS metagenome assembly JAEEGJ01 (sample SAMN16246546, study PRJNA631951) | gut metagenome | biome: gut microbiome; feature: rumen; material: RS-attached | host: Bos | place: Iran: Karaj | collected 2018-10
AATGCAGCTGCGACTCCGTATGGACTTTTGCCCAACAGACACATTATAACATTCATGGAGAAAACAACTTCTTACCCGGCAGTATGGGCCGGACTAGACGAACGTTGTGAATGGTGCGCTCTTTTTGTTTCATGGTGTGGAAATCAGACAGGTCTCCGTGCTTCCGGCCAGATTCCCTACTTCTCTTTCGTCTCTGATGGAGTCGACAGGTTCAAAGATAAAGGCAAATGGATTGACGGCACGGAAATCAACAGTTCCAACTATGACAAGCGCATATATTCTGGAATGATCATCTTTTTTGACTGGGAACCAGACGGAAACAATGAATTATTTATAAATATCTTTTAATGATTTTCACTCTCAAAACCGGCAAACAAAAACCCTCGTCAGCATATGCAGGCGAGGGCTTATTTCTAACTCTAATATCTGATCACTTACCGTAATTCCTGATCCTGTCGAGGACCTGCTGATGTGTCAGGGGCTGACCTGTTGCTTTGTCGAAGTAGGTGTTTGGGTCGGAGCCGATTCCTGTGCCTGCGAAACCGAGGCTGATGTCTGCTTCGATGCCGAATCTGTTTCCGAGGCTGCTCTCTACCAGGGCTGCTATTCCGTTGTTGACGCCGGGAATATGTCCGCAGATCAGACCGGCCGCCTCACCAAGATAGGGATTATTAGTGTATGCCTCGATAAGCTCTTCAAGTTCTCCTACCGTGCCGCCTGATACTGTCTCAAGGTCCTTCAGTTCGATCTCGCGTGCCTTTAATGTTGTTGTTGTCATTTTTTTGTCCTCCTTAATGACGAGTTGTTTTGTTTGATGGCTTCATTATCTGCGACGTGAAGGGCACAAACAATCAGTAATGTCGGGGCATTATGTCGCTTTAACAACAGATCTGAGGCGGGGTGTTGCTTATCTCTTCATTCCATTGGAGAACCCCGTAAACACACAACTCTATGAATCATAGATTGTATTTTCCACAGCCATTTGTATACTCAAACCAGACGGCAACGCCGGGGATAACAGGAAACACCATCGCAAGGGAGTACAACATGGACGCAAAGGAATTCGGTTCTTTTATTGCAGGGGAGCGCAAGGCCAAAGGTCTTACTCAGAAGCAGCTCGCGGACACGCTCAAGGTCACGGACAAGGCGGTGAGCCGCTGGGAGAACGGGCACGGCTACCCTGACATAGAAACGCTGGAAGACCTCTCGGACGCGCTGGGGCTCTCACTGATGGAACTCATGCACAGCAAGCGCCTGACGGAAGAAGAGCAAAGCGTCACGCTCGAAGATGCGAGCAAGACCATCTCGGACACCATCAGGTTCAACATCGATGACAGGCGGAAGGAACGCAGGATAACAGCGCTGATTTCTAGCACTTCCATGCTGGTCATACTCTTGATCTCGATCTTCAAGGACCTGGGACCTTTCGTCTGGGGCGCAGAGATCGTCGGGGCTGTCTACCTCGTCGCATCGGTCTGGATGTTTATCGACGCCGGGCGTAACCGGAACACGAAGAACATCCTCATCGGCGTGCTCCTTGCCATGATCCCGCTGTTCATCCTCCTGCTTCTCCTGGCGACGTCGGTCAAGATCACAACTTAATCTCAAGGAGGAATCCATATGCAAATGCAAAAAACTGTCCGCAAGGGCGGCGTGTTAAAGTACGCTCTTTTTCTGGCGGTATACGCCGTAACGATACTTATACTTCCGCGAATACTTCACTCCGCAGTCTTCCAAGCAGTGATGTACATCATCCTCGGCGCGGCGGCCCTTGCCATATCCATACCCGAACTCAAAGAAGCGGGCAGGTCCTGGAAGGAGCACCCGGTAAAGAACATGCTCTGGATACTGGGGGCGTTCGTGCTGACCCAGGTGATAGACAATGTCCTGATAATCCCGTACGGACTGCTGTACGCGGATCGGGAGCAGTCCATGAACGAGGGCAACATACAGGCAGCGGCGCAACAGGTCACGCCGGTGGTCTTCGTCATCGCGACAGCCATACTGGGGCCAATAGTGGAAGAGACCGTCTTCAGGTTAATACTTGTTCTTAAGGGCGGCAGCATCGTCCCGAAAGCGCTTGCCGTGGCGATCTCCTCAATAGCATTCGGCATGATCCACATGCACGCTTTCACTCTGCCGGAGATGCTCTATGTCCTGCCGCACATCGGAGGCGGCGTGCTCTGGTCGGTCCTGCTCCTGAAACAGAAGAACATCACCCAGCTATATGTCATCCACATCCTCACGAACCTGCCGGGGATAATATACCTGGTGACGAGCCTGTGACGACAAAACAAAACCCTCGTCAGCTTGCCGGCGAGGGTTCCACATAGGAAGCGATACCGTTATTTGCTCCCGGGATGTGCCCGAAAAACATACCGCTCGCCTCCACGAAATGGTCTTTCAGTTCGATCTCGCTTGGTTGTTTAATTTGGTCATTGATGTGTTCAATTTAGTCATTTTGACTCAAATGACTAAATTGAAAGTAGATTGAGTATGAGAGGACAATGCCCGAAAGTGTACGAATAATGACACACATTGTGTGAGATACTGTGGTCAGTAAAGACAAACTGTGTTCTTCGTTGTCTTTCGTTGTACCTCCTTAAAGCCCTCCGCCGGTTTGTGCTCCCGGCGGAGGGTTAATTGTTCAGGAAGTATTGCGTTTTTTCTTAAAGATGACGAATTCGCTTAGCTATCCTGTATATCAGAAATATCTGTGCTGCGAAACCTAAAATAGATAATACCATATCATCTGTAAGTGCAATCGGTCCTAATGCTAATTCTGGTATTATATCTATTGGCGATACAACATACAGAATGCAAAGTGCGGGTATGCCAGGAAAAACAGCAAGCCCATCAATCAGATTTGCAAAATGTAAGGGACACAAACCTAATCTTAGTTTCCCGTATACTACTCTTTTACAGAATGCGCATTTTTTCATATTAATTCTCCGCACATATCAGAAAGGTTTGTTTGGGAGATTCCAAACACTCTAGGCTGCTTTTTAATGATGCAATATTAATTGTAAATGAGTACCAAAGATCCTTATTATTGTTCTTGTAAGGATAATTGTCTTGCAACAATCCTATGGCGGATTCTCCATTTGGACCAATTGGATCTTCTGCAAATTCATGCATGTTAGTTATATATTCTTGTAAAGTCGCTTTTGCTTCAGCGGCTTTATCTTGATAATCGAATATTTGAAGTTTTATACCAATGCACTTATTAACTATATAGATGTCTTCTGCTATATAGTTCATGAATTCGCGAATGCGATCAATCTTTTGAAACAGAGGTTTTTGCAGGAGTTTTGCAAGTTCCTTGGCACTAGTTCTCATATCCTGATAGCCGGCCTGAATGACATTACCTAAAACATCCATAGCATTATTTAGATAACGTTCGCGATCTGCCTCAGTCACTGTTACCTGTGCATCTCTAATGTAGTCTCTTGCTTTAAAGAAAGGTTCAACCAAATCCCGATCGCGATCGCGCTTGAGTTGGAACTTTTGCATATCGCACAACAAATCGAGTTTCTCATTGATTTGCTTCATCTGCAATTGAGTAAGAATGTTTCGAGATAATTCCATGGTGTCAGGAGTAGTTTTAACTTCTTTTAAAGTAATATCTTTGACTCTTAGCTTAGTTTCCTTGTCAATCAGAACAGCACGCATGTCACCATTGACTTGTTTGGATTCACCGATAATATACTTTCCGTTTTTTATTCCTTCTTTAATTTCATTGGGTAAAGCATCAAAATTGGGCACATACTGAACTCCCATAGTTGTAAGGGTACCAAAGTTAATTGCCTCTGTAATTATGCTGATAGTGGCGGGAGATATGTCCACTATCTGTCCTAGTGCATCAGCTTCCATTCTCTTTTTAATGCCGCTTATATAGTTTTCAAAGAAATTACCCATTTGGTATAAATCGTGTGTGGTCATTTCAATTTGTGATACGAGGATTTTGAGTTCTTTCATTGTGGTCACCAATTTAAACCTAACAGATTCATCGTAATTAGTGTAATTATAACATGCGCCTAGGATGTAATAATCAGATGTGCATTAAATTTGAAAAAGTGTTTAGTAGGTGATTCTGAGTCAATAAGACACTTGGCACTATACAAAATGGTACAATCATTCTTAGTTACGACCATAGAGAGGTATGTCTAGTATGAGTAATACAACAACACAGAAATGTGACCTAAACGACAGCAATAACTCAAGGAAGAAAGTCTTCTTCCCAAGTGGCTTTGATGGCGTTAAGGAATACAAGCTATATAAGCATATGGGTAAACCAAAATATAGATTGCGTGATGGGGAAGCACACTGTGATAATTATGTAACTTGGATGAATCATATAAAGCAGATTTACAAAGGTTTTAATGAAAATGATAGATTGCAATTCAAATGGGCTCTTAGAGACAAGAAGAAATATGCTGAATTAGGAAGAACAATTATAATTAGCGTCTTATTGGCCTTGTTTGCGTTGATTTTACCTCCGTTTTTGGATTATGCAGCTGCTGATTATACGCAGAATTTTCACATTTCAAATGAAACAGTAGCAACTGAAGTCAATGATGAGAATGATTCTATAGACATTGATGCTTCAACTGATTTGTCTGAGCAAAGAAACCTTGAAAAACTTTACGTAAAAGCAATTCTGTGTTTTTTTGTTGCTATATTGGTTGAGATAGTTGTGTTGTACCAGTGTTCTTCACAAATGGGAAAATATCGCTTTGCTGATGAAGTATTGAATATTATCGAGCAAACAGAATCAGATGAAAAATCTTTGGCAAGGCACGATCGAAGAATAACGGTTATGCGTTAATCAGAATTCTAAACTTAACTTTCATTTTACACATGTGTGATTTATTGCCGTTGTACAGGAATATAATAGTTCATATATGTGTATACTGCGGAGGTGTAATTTATGCCTTTTGTTCAAGGAAAATGCGAAAGCTGTGGCGGAATTCTTACTGTTGATCCAAGTCTTAAAGCGGCGAACTGTCCTTTTTGCGGTGCAGCTTATGTAGTTCAGGATTCTATAAACTATTACAAAACCACAATCCAGGTTGCCACTAACAACAGTTGCTTAAGAACTGATGAGTAACGTGCAATGGATCACATTTGTCCCATTATTGTACATATACTTAATGATATAATCTGAACGGTTGATATAGACTTCAGTTATTACCTGGGCGGTGCTTTATGAGTAGGATATCTGAGTATAAAGTTGAAGAGATGTTCATAGAAAAGCTTGAGAGCATTGGATATGAATATGTTGAGTTGAATAACTATAATGATGTGCTCAATAATTTCAAGACTCAACTCTGCAAGCTTAACGCTTCCAAACTTATTGAGAAGAAGGGTTCGTCTGAGCTCTCGGAAAAGGAATTCGAACGACTCCTGATATATGTTGAGAACAAATCAGTTTATGAATCTGCAAAAATACTAAGAGACAAGTATGTGCTCCAACTTGACAATGGAGAGACGGTTTATATAGAGTTCTTTACTCCGGATTCAACAAGAAATTCATATCAGGTTTCACATCAGATTACGATGGATCCTGACCATAAGAACGATGTCTGCTACAAGAATCGATATGATGTAACGGTTTTTATCAATGGATTGCCCATTGTTCAGATCGAATTGAAGAGGCCGGGTGTAGAGATTAACGAGGCCATAAATCAGATTAACCGTTACAGACGTTTTTCATTCAGAGGGCTCTTCAGATACTTACAGTTATTTGTTGTTTCCAACTCTGTTCAGACAAAATACTTCTGCAATGAGAACGAGATGCAGAATGGTCATAAAAGGAATATCCTTAAAAGTCTTGTTTTCTTCTGGACAGATGAGAACAATGATCGAATTAATGATCTTTACGATTTTACGACTGATTTCTTCAGAAAGACATTCCTTACAGATGTCATATCAAGATATATGGTAATCAAAACAACTGAAGAATCATTAATGGTAATGAGACCATATCAGATATATGCTGTTCAGGCTGCTAAGAAGAGAGTGCTTGAAACAAATAAAGATGGCTTCGTGTTTGCCTGTACCGGATCTGGTAAAACACTGACTTCATTTAAACTTGCTCAGTTGCTTAGAGATGAGAATGCGGTTGATCGAGTAATCTTTCTTATTGACCGCAAGGATTTGGATGATCAGACAATCGATGAGTATAACTCTTTTGAGAAGGACTGCGTCGATAGAACTACTAACACTTACGCTCTGATCAAGCGTTTGCAAGACAAGTCGCAAAAGCTGATCGTAACGACTATTCAGAAACTGGCAAAGGCTGCCAACAATTCAAAGTTCTATGATCTTCTCGAGACGATGCGTAATGACAAAGTTGTATTCATCATCGATGAATGTCATAGGTCTCAGTTCGGGAAAATGCATGCTGATATAGCAAGGCGTTTCGATAATGCCAATTACATCGGGTTTACTGGAACTCCGATATTCAAGGAGAATAAAGGAAGCAACAATCAGACAACTGCCGATCTGTTCTATGCTGGTGAGAATATAGATTCATGTCTTCACAAATACATGATCAAGAACGCCATTGCAGATGGCAATGTTCTGAAATTCTCTGTTGAATTCCAAAGATCTATTCTTGTTAAGAGTGTACAGGCTAAAGGGCTTGATCCGGACCGACTTGATGATCCTGAATACTGCAGGATTCATAATGTGGATATTAATTCGCTCTATCACGATCCGCAGAGAATAAAGAATATTGCTGAACATATTTTCAACAACTATCAGATCCATGCTCATCCGCAGGGTGAGAACATTTATACAGCGATGTTTGCTGTAGATCAAATCCAGACACTTGGGTTGTATTACAAAGAATTCAAAAAGCTGAACGAGGCAGCAACTGAAGAAAAGAAACTTAAGATTGCTGCTATTTTTACTTATCAAGCCAATGAAGATATGGATGCGGATGATGGCTTGGATGAGCACTCCCAGGAATTGCTGGACTCATGTATATCCGACTATAACAATATGTTCGGTACTTCTTTTGGAATCGATACATTTGATTCATATCGCAAGGACATCCAAAAACGATTAAAACAGAAAGAATTACCTCAGGTAGACTTATTGATAGTAGTCAATATGTTTTTGACTGGATTCGATGCAAAACCACTTAATACTCTATATTTGGATAAAAACCTAATCTGGCATTCGTTGCTGCAAGCTTACAGCAGAACAAACCGAGTGGATAAAGCATCAAAACAATTCGGTCAGATTATCACATATCGTAATATCAAGAAGGCTCAAGATGATGCGCTGAAGCTGTTTTCCGGAGATGGTAATCCTGATGAATACCTGCTTAACAGTTACGATTACTATACTGAAGAATGGCGAACCAAGACTGGCGAACTGATGCGAATTGTACCAACCAGTGCCTCAGCCGGCCATTTACAATCTGAAGATGATATTAGAATGTTCGTTGTAGCATTCAGAGCTGTTTCTAAGACACTTGCTATACTTAAGACATTCTCTCGTTTTGATTGGAAAGATCTCGCGACTGAACTGGATGAAGATGAATACGAAGCGTATAAGAGCTGGTATTTGTACTATTACGATATCTTAAAGAGGGAACGAGAGAACGATAAGATTCCCGTACCTGTTGATGTGGATTTTGATATTGAACTAATTAGGACAGATAGAATCAATGTTGTTTATATCCTTAATCTCCTCAAGGAAGTTAATCGCAATAATCCTGATGAGTTACGAAGGTCTGTGGATTTAATCCTTCGTGAGATTGAAAGATCTGATAATGAAGCTTTACGCTATAAGCGCGATGTTATGAAGACTTTTATAAACACTAGGTTCTTCGAGATTGATGCTGATGCCGACATAATCGCGGAATACGAACAATTCGAACGGGAATCTCTTGTAGCAGATATCGAGAACATTTCAACTGAATTGAATGTTGATGTTGACCGTATTACTAAGTTGTTCGACAGCTACACATTTACTAATCAGATTACCGATGAAGAGATTAGAGTAGAGATTGAATATCTAAATTTTGGACTACTTCGCACGACTGAGATGATTAAGCGAATCAAGTCCTTGATAACAGAATTGTACTGTAAGTATAAGGCGGAGGGAAAGTAATGGATAATGCTACATATCAACTGCAGGCAAATGAACTGTCCAAGCAGCTTTGGGCTATTGCTAATGACCTCAGAGGCAACATGGATGCTTCTAAGTTTAAAAACTACATTCTTGGCACCATCTTCTATAGATATCTGTCTGAAAGAACAGAGACCTACATGAAGGAAATCCTTAAGAATGATGGCCTCACTTATGAGGATGCTTTTTCCAATGGTGATTTCAAGCCTGTTGTTGAACAGTGGTCATTAAGCAAACTAGGATACATAATCAAGCCGGAATTCTTATATAAGAATCTGCAGAAAAGCATAGTGGAAAGCACTTTCTCGATAGAAGATTATGAGAAGGCAATCAGCGAACTGACCGCTTCTACGATGGGTCAGGAGTCCGAATCAGATTTCACAGGTCTGTTCAATGATATGAAACTTCAGGATCCTGACTTAGGAGATACAGTATCGGAACGAACAAACCTTATAAGCCAAGTTATAACTAAAGTTGGTATGATCGATTTCAAGCTCGACGATGCCAAATTTGATATTCTTGGAACTGCTTATATGATCCTTATCGGCCTCTTTGCTTCCGATGCCGGTAAGAAGGGTGGAGAGTTCTTCACTCCTACAGGCCCTTCCAAGCTTTGTGCTACTCTTGCAACAATCGGTCTTGAAGAAGCTCGAACAGTTGGAGATTGTACTTGCGGTTCTGCTTCCATGCTATTAGAGGTTCAGAAGCACCTTACTAGTGGCCGCGTAGGCCATTTTTATGGCCAGGAGAAGAACGCTTCGACATACAACCTTGCTAGAATGAACATGCTCATGCATGGCGTGGATTACCATAACTTCGATATTTATAAGGGCGATACTCTTACAAACGACTACTATGAAGACGAGAAGATGACAGTTCAGGTTTGTAATCCGCCGTACTCACTTAAATGGACAGCTGATCCGTCATTTGAGGACGATCCTAGGTATTCTGGTGCAGGAAAACTTGCTCCCAAGTCCCATGCTGATTATGCTTTCCTCGAGCACATGGTATATCACATGGATCCAGATGACGGAAGAATTGCTGTTCTGTTGCCTCATGGCGTGTTGTTCCGTGGAGCCGCTGAAGAACAGATTCGTAAGTATATCGTTCGAGACCTCAACAAACTTGATGCTGTTATTGGCCTTCCGGCAAATCTCTTCCATGGTACTGGTATTCCGGTATGTCTCCTTGTTCTCAAAAGCAAGCGCAATGGTAACTCAGACAACATTCTGTTTATTGATGCATCCAAGGAGTTTAAGCCTGGTAAGAATATGAATACTCTTGAAGAAGAGCATCTTACTAAAATCATTGAGGCTTATAAGGAACGTAAGGATATCGAGAAGTTCTGCCATGTGGCGACAATGGAAGAAATAGAGATGAATGATTATAACCTTAACATTCCTCGTTATGTTGATACATCCGAGAAAGAGGAAGATATCGACCTTGTAGCAAAAGCCGCTGATATAGAAAAGCTAAATTCTGACATAAAATCTGCTGAGGAAGAACTCAAGAAGTATTTTGAAGAACTTGGGCTCAAGTTCCCGCTTTGAGGAGGCACATGATGGAAAAAGCAAAAAAGAATGTGCCAGAGATCAGATTTCCTGGATTTACTGACCCTTGGGAACAGCGTAAGTTGATTGATTATCTCGAGGTGTCCAAGGTTAAGAACAAAGATGAGGCTTTCGGCAAAGAAGATGTGCTATCCGTTTCAGGTGATTATGGAGTAGTAAATCAAATAGAGTTTCAGGGGAGGTCTTTCGCAGGCGTGTCAGTCGCGCCTTATGGTGTAGTAGATACCGGAGATGTGATTTATACGAAGTCACCGCTCAAGTCCAATCCATATGGAATAATCAAGACAAACAAAGGAAAACCAGGCATTGTATCGACTTTATATGCTGTTTATAAACCATTGAAAAATGTACACTCTGAGTTTGTTCAGATCTACTTTGAGCAAGATGCCAGGATGAATAATTATATGCATCCATTAGTAAATAAGGGTGCAAAAAATGACATGAAGGTTTCAGATGAAAATGCGCTAAAAGGTGAAGTTTGCTTTCCAAGCAAAGAGGAACAGATAAAGATTTCAGATTATTTTGCAAAGCTCGATAACCTTATCACCCTTCATCAGCGTAATTACGCACAGCACTTTTATAATCAGATTTGGTTCATTTGAGGCAGCTACAACCCATTTTAGGAGGTAAAACATGCTAGAAAGTGTATCAAAGAACGATTATTTCTGCGATTACTACCTTCGGTGGATTACGGTCTATAAAGAAGGTGCTATTCGTAAAATAACGATGGAAAAGTATCGTATGACCCATTCATGGATAAAGAGACTCGCACCAGATCTCAAAGTTGGAGAGCTTACTAGAGTCACGTATCAGGAACTTCTGAATGAGTATGCTAAATCACATGAAAAACAGACAACAATGGATTTTCACCATCAGTTGAAGTGTGCGATCCTTGATGCTGTTGATGAGGGACTAATTGATAGAGACCCTACGCGAAAGGCAATCATAAAGGGCAAAACACCGAGAAATAAGAAGCCTAAGTATCTGAATCAGTATGAGCTCCATCAGATGCTCGATACTCTTAATCTCGGCAAACAGGCAAACTGGGACTGGTTTATACTACTTGTTGCAAAGACTGGCATGCGCTTCTCAGAAGCTCTGGCACTCACTCCTGCCGACTTTGATTTTGGTCATCAAATGGTATCCGTTAGCAAAACCTACAACTATAAAGGCGATGCCGGAGGATTTCTCCCAACTAAGAACAAGTCATCGGTAAGAAAGATCCAGATTGACTGGCGCACTGTTGTCCAGTTCTCAGAGCTAATCAAGGATATTCCTGAAGATAAGCCGATCTTCGTTGTGAAAAGGCCATTTAATTCAACAGTTAACGGCATCCTTGCACGTCACTGTAAGAAAGCCAGTGTCCCAGTGATAACGATTCACGGTCTCCGTCATACTCATGCATCAATATTGCTGTTCGCTGGCGTATCTATTGCAAGTGTAGCGCGACGGTTAGGACATTCGAGCATGAACACGACTCAGAAGACCTATCTTCATATCATTCAGGAACTCGAAAACAAAGATATCAATCTTGTCATGAGATCCCTTTCTGAACTCGATTGATAGCAATTGCTGCCTCAAATGAATTCAATTCCTAGACAAACATCTTCTGGAGCAGTCCTTTTTTGTATTTTTTTAGTTCATCACACTTTCGCTGATGAAGGGTGATAGTAGCATCCAAAGAGTCAATCAAGGCAGCAATTTTCTGTTGTTCTTCGATGGAAGGGAATGTTAATGTACACTCACACAGTTTATCGTAATAAAAGTACTGCCTAACGCTTCCTTCTTGAAACTTTTCTATCCACCTTGGAAACAGATCAGACTTAAACCATTGCATTAAGAAGTGATCATCAATGTAATCCTTTGTCTTAAAGATCTCGTAAAGTGAGCTGACAATAACGTTTTCGGGGCCTTCATAGTAACCAATCGATCCAACATTTATTCTCGCCGGATTGTAACCAAATGAATTGGGCGACACTACCATATAGGCTTTTCTGTCGGTATTCTGCATATAACCGAAGTCATCATGAGCTTCGTTTTGCGGAAGAAATCCTCTATCATTTGTAATTGAATATGGCTCCAAAGGAAGATTATCTTTGTTTCTCACACCTGCCGGAACAGTTATCTCATCAAACTTACGCTGTTCCCAAGTAGCAGTAAATCATGCTGGATATGATGTGATTCTGACCGTGTAAATGCCAGTATAATTATGATAACACTTACACTGATGAAGGGTGATAAGGTTGTCGAGAGACTCAAAATATCCACCTATTTTGTCCTGTTCAGGCTTGGAAGGAAACATGAATTCAAGGTTTCCAAGCATCTTTCCAGATATCTCGGCAAAGGTGGATCCCGAAGCAACTCTTTCCGCTTTTGCTTTTATCATATCGGTCATGGAATATACAAAATAGGTATTGATATTATCATGTAAAACCATAGACTGAAATCCTTGGTTAGTGGCCGCTGGTACTTGTAAAATAGCGGTATTTCCGATTCCAGCTCTGCTTGTAAAAAGCACTGTTTTGTGTGCTGGAAGTATTTTTGCGGAACTCTTTTCAAGACCAAGTTTTGTTATTTTTCGTTCGCTACTTTCAACATAAATCTGCTTACCAATTTCAGCAGGAGCATACCAGTTTATATCGCCATCCCAATATTCAGGATTGCTTGTACTCGGAGTACCACCTCCAATAACTTCAGCTACTTCTGAAACCTTACGCTGTTCCCAATTGTTTGTTTTAGGAAACCAACAATATATAATGTAAAAAAGCATAATTGCTGGGAGAAAAGAATATGAAATATATTATTAAACGCATAGGCCGTACGGTTGAAATTTCAGAAGCAACATCTTCTCTTTTGGTATATAGAATTCCTTATCAAAATTTGACTGCCGGTGCAGATGAACCAATCAAGATAAAGAACAAATTTATTGTTTACATTCTCTTTGGTGAGAATAACAACGGTTCTGATGTTATCTATGTTGGCAAATCTACAAATGGATTGAAAAATAGACCAACCTCTCATGATGATAAATATGATAATTGGACGTACTGTTATGTTTTGACGCAATTTGAAGAAAGAACTTTCTTCAATGATGGAACTATCCAATACATTGAAGATAAGGTCAATAAACGTGTAAATGATCTGAAACACTATATAAATACCACTAAGGTCACAAATGCAGGCACAGCAAATAGTTTCGACATGGAAGATTGCGACGAGTACCTTGAGAAAGCTTATCAGATGTTGGATGTTCTGGGTCTTGATCTAATTTCGTTTTATTCTGATGGCGAAGACAAGTCTGAAATTGTGGAAGAGGAGGATTCTTCTGAAACAACCGGAATTGTTCCTGATGGTATTTATCATATGTCTCGAAAACTAAAGCGTTGGGGAAATAAGATTGCCAAAGGCAAGATGCAGGTTGTTGCTGGTAAGTATATTGTATTGGCCGGAAGTGATGTCTGTCCGAATGAAGGTCAGGGTTTGTTTGATGCAGTAAGAATAAAGCGCGAGAAAGCGAATATTGTTGATAATAAACTGCAAGATGATGTTGTCTTCAAATCGCCTTCCGGTGCAGCTGTGTTCATAATTGGGGGTGCAGCCAATGGTTGGGATGCGTGGAAGGATGACGAAGGTCAATCAATAAGTAAATACCATTAAGCAATTATAAAATCAAATCTTCTCACAAATGAGGAATATATGAAAACACAAAAACAGCAACTCGTTGATTCGATTAATGAATATGTTAGTAAAAATGGCATAGGTACTATTACTGACAGTAAAACCATTCTTCGCATAGCAGGTCTGTCTAAAAGTGTGGGAAACATATTACCATCTGATTATTGCTATAACAGATATAACATAGGACTTAAGAGTTTTGAGGGACCGTTTCTGTTTGAATATATAGGAGTCAATAAGTTTAAGATCCTAGGCGAGAATTACAACTATTCCGGAAAGATTTATCATAAGCCAAAAGGCGATGTGGAACAGGTAATAGGTGAATGGATTAATGGTCATCCGCATATCTATAAATAGAACTTATGTCATATGGATAACAGTTGCTTAATCAGAATTAAAACGATTGGCATCGGGATACTTGTGGTATCACTCTTCGCCTCATGCACAAATCGTACCATTCCGCCTGAAGTGTATTACACCGCACCTACTGCGCAAGCTCCTGATGAAATAAAAGCTCTCTTGCTTGAGTCTTCTGTTGTGCCTTCAGTAATTGAGAGTACAGAGACAGAATTGTTCATACCGGAAGAGTATTATGAATTAATAGATTCGTTAGTGTATTTTGTGGACAACTATGATCCAAATGACGAAACAGTATATGATTACCATGGCGAAGCATATGAAATGTGTTATTACGAAAACGCCAAAGATTTAATAGCCTTTGCATTTATAGATATTGATGGTGACAATGTTGCGGAACTGGCAATATTGGATTGTACTGAGAATAGCGAGTACAAGAATAGAATAATTGATTTCTATACATATTATGAAAATCAAGTTCAATTCGTTTTTAGTGGAAACTATCGGGATTGTTACTTTTTATCGAAAGACTTTTATTTCTATTCTGAAAGTTCGTCAGGAGCTGCTTATAGTGTAATATCAAAAGGTAAATATGATGCTGAAAAGCATAAAGTATCGTTTGATGAAGCGTATTATACATATCCACTCGATGAAGAGTGGGGGGATATCGGATATTACTATGATGACGGAAACGATTCTTCAGAAGTGGAAGAACTGGAAGATTTTGCTGACTCATTCAATTTGTATGGAACTTTTGGTATTCAAAAAGCAGATATGTATGACTTTAGCGATAAGACCACTCTAACCGAATACTGCGAATCAAAAGAAGGATAATCAATCCGGAAAGAGTATTTCAATGACCATAGCCGTCAGTGCCTGCCTGCTTGGAGAGAACTGCAAGTATAACGGCGGGAACAACTACAGTGAGAAGGTGAAGGTTTTCGTGCAGGGGCATGAGGTGATACCTGTGTGCCCGGAAGTGCTGGGCGGACTGCCGACACCGAGGGAGTCTTCTGAGATCGTTGACGGCGTGGTACGTCACAGGGACGGGACTTCAGTCGACAGGGAGTTCAGGCGGGGTGCGCAGATCGCGCTGTCGATAGTGAAAGAACGCGGGGCGGATCTTGTGATACTGCAGTCCAGGAGCCCTTCTTGCGGGGTCAACACGGTCTATGACGGCACTTTCGCCGGGAAGACGATAGAGGGGCAGGGCGTGTTTGCGGCGCTGCTTAAGGAGAACGGGATCAAGGTTATGGATGTGGCGGAGCTGGAATGACATACGAGGAGCTTCTTAATGGTTTTCGCAGCAGGTTCGACTGGCTGCGCCTGAGTGATCAGGATATTGCGGGGACTGACCGCGGGCTGCTGACTGTCCTGCTGGACCGGTATATCAATGAGCAGTTTATCGAGAGTTATAACAAGGAGCCGGGAGACGCGAGCAGATGGCAGGCGTTCTTCGGGTATATCGAAGAACTCATGACATCGGGTGATGAGGATCTGGCGGAGATCATCGAGACTACTCTGCTGGAGGTGCTGGCTTCTGAGGCATATGCCGATCTGGAAGGGATGCTTAAGTACTGCGGCGGTAAGACGCGCAGCAGCATATACGCCAGTATCAGTTCGTTCTACGGCAGGCCCGAGAGAGCGCTGGAGCTTAAGAGGCGGTTTCCGGTGTGAGTTACATCAGCCTCTTATACACGTCCAGCAGGCTCTCCATCTGATACTGCAGGAGCCATGCGGCGTCGTTGTACTCCGGTGTAGATTTGATGACTTTGAGAGGGCGGGGGAAGTATTCCTCCGTCTCGTTTATCATGCGGAAGATCTTCTCGCGGGACAGGCCCCAGGACATGGTCGTGAGGTTGTTTGCGCGGTCGAGGCATTTGATGAGGGATGCCTTGGGGCTCCCGGATATTGCCTTGTAGTATTTGTTCAGGATCTTCGTGCGGGTCTCGGGCGTTGTCTTGGCGCAGGTGAGAAGGAGTACCAGCTCCTTTGCTTCGTCGCCGACCGGTAGGTCATCTGCCGTCTTGCCGCAGTCTTCAATGACGTCGTGGAGCAGGCATGCCGCGATGATACTGTCGTCCGTGATGTTCATGGCGAGCGCGTGGCAGGCGAGGTTCAGCGGATGGTAGATATAGGGGACCTCGGAACGCTTGCGGGTCTGGCCTTTGTGAGCTTCAACGGCGAAGTCCAGAGCCTTCAGGGTATCGGTGAGACCTTTGGTCTTGGCGGTGGCCTTGACATAGGTCTTCATGTGCTCCCAGTTGTAGATGGTGTCTTTGGGAGTCAGTTTGGCGGTCTTCTCCTCGACGAGGGCGGACACCGACACATCGTAGAGCTCGGCCAGGCGGATCAGTTTATCTATATCGGGCTTGTACTCGTCGCGCTCCCAGGCAGATACCGCCTGGAAGGTAACATCCATCTTGTCTGCGACCTGCTCCTGTGTGAGGCCGCGCTCTTCGCGGAGATGTCTGAGGTTTGTGCCGATGGTCATGTGGGGGCTCCTTTGGGGTGTGGTGGTTGTTGTTGTGTAGGTGGTGTGGTTATAGGGTGCTTGAGAGGTTGTTTATAAATTCTCTTGCCTGTTGTTCAGTGATGGGTTCGATCGTGTCCATGATGTCTATGTTGCCCATGGCGTAGGGCGAATCCGCCGGTTCGCTCGGGTCGAAGCCCATGAGGCGGCCCAAGATGGTGCTCTTGGTGTCCGGAACCCAGTTGCCGTTGGTGTAAAGGTAGTACTTGCCGTCTTCCGCTTTGCCGAGCTGCCTGTTCAGGATCAGGTAGTAGGTTGTGTTTGTGGTCGTGGTTGTTGTGTTAGCGGTTGTGTTTGAGTTTGTGTTCGCGTCTGTCATGCGGATCACCTCCATCCGTGTATAGGATAAAGCACCCCGCAGTTATATTGTAGCGAGTGGGGGTTGAAGGTGCAATGAGGAATTCAAGTGGGGCTTGAGTATAGATATTAATTGCAATTCGTAACACCTGCTTTATCGGTGGATATGTTTTATTATCTTCCATATGAGGATATAATTGAAAAGAAAGTGTACATTTGTTTTGTCAATTATTGTTTTAGGAGAAAGATATGATTTGCTTAAAATGCGGAAAGAGTATTCCCGATGATTCGATATTCTGTAATTACTGTGGATATAAGCTTTCTGATGTAATGCTTGATGATAATAGCAGCAATCCACTATTACATGAAAGAGCTTTGAAATGTGAAATGTGTGGTTCAAATTCAATAATCAAGAAAGAAGGCCTATATGAATGTAGTTCATGTGGTACTCGTTATTCTGTTGATGAGGCAAAAGAGCTTTTAATAACGATTGCTGGAGGAAATGTTAAGATCGACCGAAAAGCTGAGACAGAAAATTTAGTTGAACTTGCTCAAAGCGAGTGCCTAAGTCTTGAGTTTGAAAAGTGTCTAGAATACTGCAATAAAGCAATTGAGATAAATCTCTATTGTGCTAAAGCATGATATTTCAAAAGCATAGCAAATGCTTATAATCTTGATACGTTTGCACTCAAAAACAGTTTCCGTCAAACTGTTGAGTCAATTCGAAAAAAGAATTCTGAAGATAATCCTGAGTTTTTGGAGAATTTTGCTGGGTCTTGTATTCGTCCGTATTTTGAAGAAATGGAACGGCTGATATCTGACACTAAAGAGAATTGCAGAGGTTATGATGACCTTATAGCTAGAATTGAAGGTTTTTCTACAAATGCCTATCTTATTAGGTATTTGATCGAGTCATTCAGAGAATACAATGCCAGGTCTAGTGAGCATGATTTCCATATGATTGAAATCATTGATAAAGTTGCATTGCTTAACGAGTCCTATCTCAAATCGACAAATAGTCATTCTTGCTATTTCAAATCTATCAAATATATCGGGTTGATGGCAGAACACTTTTTAGTAGCTGTAGACTCGGAGAATGAAAGAACTGTAATCAGCAACAAGTTAGTAACTCTTTATAAACCCATCGTAGACGGAGCCCGGACTGACAGAGTAATAAAGTCAATAAAAAATAGGAAAGAAGATGTTGATGATTACAACAATATTCGCATTCGTTATAACGAACTAAAGGATAGTTTTGGAAACGGATGAATTGAATAATGATCCGTTTAAGCATGATGAGGAGATATCTGGTATAAGGCAGGATTAAGCAAGGTTTCAGGCCATAGTTTCCACAAATTGTATGCTATCGATAACATGTTTTCGAGTTTAGTATCTAGTGGGGTTTCTGTGGGCGCGAATATATCTTCAACTTCAATTTCGAATACAGATTCAACTAGTGTTTCCATTAGGAATGGTTTTGATTGTTCAACCTATATGGTTCTTCCAACTTCAGGAGGTTTCGATCCAACGGATACACTTGGTTCTTCGCATTGATTAAACGCGCTCACACCAAAACGGTGGGAGTTTAGTTTGCAGTACCATTTTTAGGACTCTTTGTAATACGGACGATGCTATACTGTTCATAATAGAATCGGTGGAATGGTTCTAAGGGATATGGACATGGAATAAGTGGGAGGTGATGATTATGTTGGAAACGATCATCTGTGTTGGTTTGGCTTATGTAGTGATCAAGATGCTCATTTGGGGCATCAAGGCAGGCTGGAACATCCTGAAGTTCCTTTTTAATGTGGTTGTTTTGCCGGTAATTGTTGTCGGGCTGCTTTTGGCCGGGCTGTATTACCTGGACTTTGCGCTGGTGATCCTTATGGCTATCACGGCCACGATCGGCGGGAGGTTTGCAGCATAGTTAATAAATATTCACATGACGTTAAAACTACATAAAGGTAAATATTATATATTTAGGATAGATGGTTTTTGGCAATGTGTGAGAAGTGGTTCCTATGGATAATGACATTAAGAAATCAATAGAATTAGAAAAAGAAGATTATATCCTTGCTACTGCCTGTGGTGTGATTTCCGGTATGATTGATGCTGTGTTTGTTGGAAATCCAAGTAACAGTATTTTATTGAATGCCACGGATAAAATGGCTGATCAATTTGTTATCAAGGCCGCCCAGTTCTTTTGGAAAAACGATAAGCGACCTCGTGGAAAACAAAAGAAAATGCCTACTGAGCTTTCGAATGCTATCGGATATCTCGAGCGAGCATTTCCTGTCAATTATGATGCCAGATATGCTAAAGATTTGAATATATCAGGAGATTCTTTGAAGCATATGTCTTCAAGCAACCATCATCTTATGTCTTTAGCTCATAGTCCGGATCTGATCGGGTTGGTATTCTCAATTATTGATCAGTTCAATTCTGAGGGAACTGCTTCATTCTGGGATAAAGGCAAAGTGATTCATGTAGTGCCAAGTAAGACATCAAATAATCCATATCCCTATTTTTATGGTTCTGATAATACAGCAAAACTATACTGTGGTTTTGTGAATTGGATAGGACATCTTGCTTCAGATCTAGTTGGATCGAGTTCTACCCGTCAGCCAGGGAAAACAGGACGCGGTTCCGGAATAGCTATGCCGTTCTACACTTTGGTTGAATCGTGTGACTGGGGCTCTTTAAACGGTGAGAGCTTCGCACAAACAATGACTAAAGTGTTTGAGGAAGGGTATGATTTCAGATTTGGAATTGCCACCGCTATTCCTGTGGCGATAAGTGAACTATTGACTAGGGCGGTTTGGACAATCAGACAGAAGTTTTTCAAAAAGCTAGATTGGAAAGAAAGCCTTCCTTCAGCTAAGAATGGAGATTTCCGCTTGTTCTTGCTTATGTCGAGTACGGCGTTTGAAGTTGTTGATTGCGCTGATGCTACAATTCATGCTGTTAACATTAAGTCAGGAGTAGAGATGAATTGGGTTGGTTTCTTTACCAATGTCAATTTTATTGGCGTAACGCGCTTATCGGGACTCGTCTTAAGAGAATGTACTATCCGTATTGGCAGTATGGTTGCTTCTGATTCAGGAGAATATGCTCAAAGAGTTGCGGAATTGATTCCTCCCGATGCAGAAAAGCAAGTTATGCTTATGTCTGAGACAATCAGATCTTATTTTGAATACCTGGATTACAAGAGTAAATTGGTCGAATCATTGAAGGAGTGTAAGGAAGCTAAGGAGCAGCGGATTAAAATAGAGAAAGAAGTAGAAGAAAGTATTGCGAGAATCGTAAACTGTAGAGAGGAAATGCGACTTCAGGCGGAGGCATACTTTGAAGAATATCTTCTGACTGTAGATGAGGCGATGGGTCTGATTGATGAAGGTATTATCACGAACGACTCAGATTCATTTATTGAAGGAAACAACCTTATTCAGAGTCAATTTGGCCGAGAATCGCAGTTTTCTTCTCAAGAAGAATTCGATGACTTGATGAATTCTGATGACGATTTCAGATTCTAAGGAAGGGCAGTATGAAGTATTTAGAACGCAGAGGATTAATCAAAACCATATATAGTCTCATGATGACTGATAAACACATTACTGACTACGAATCTAATCAGTTTGATGAGATTGGTTTGGAGATAGATCCCGAAGGATTCAATTCTTATAAAGAAGATGTTATTAGTGAATGTAAGGCAGCATTGAGTGATTCTTTAAATGATCCCGATTATTATGACATTCTTCAAGAATATATTGATTCGCTTGTATGTGAAGTCCTTAGTGTAGATGTATTGACACCTCGCTACGTTATATGGAACTTATTTGCAGTTGCATATAACGAAGAAACTATAGATCATGAAGAATTGCGTTTGATACGACATGTCTCCAGAACGCTTGAGATGAGTAAAACAGATTATCTCGAGTTGGAACAGTATATGAAGACTGTGATCGAGCTTAGAAAAGAGAGACAGATGCTCGAGTCTTCTTCTAAGCCTTATTCTGAAATAAGGCCGTTGGTTGAAGAAGTTGAGATCCGGCAAAAAGCGATAATTACTTCTGTTACTGCGCTTATTGGTGATGAAGCATATGAGTATCAGAGACAGATACAGTCGATTAAACCTAAGGAAGACTCGCAAATCAAGAAAACATTCGATTCAGCGACATCCATGGTCTCAGATACTGCTGGTAAGGTTGCTTCCAATGTGAAGACCACCATGAACGAAAAAGTAGCACCGACTGCCAATAACATAGGTAACGGAATTGTTAAGGGTTTTACAAAGACAACAAATGCTATTGGCTCTGCATTATTTGGAAAGAGTAAAAAACAGGACAAAAAACAGGAGGGACAGTAAATGGCTATACCTCTAGTATTTATAGGAATTGCAGCGGTAACCGGAGCAATAGGCGGCGGCACAACAATTAAAGCCGGTTTCGATACAAAGAAGGCTAAAGATATTAATGCTGAAGCTAATTACATGGTTGATGAAGCTGCCGAGAGGCTTGATATCCTTAGAACACAATGTGGTGAGTCTTTAAATGATCTCGGTCAAATTAAGATTTCCATTCTGAATAATAGTGTTCATTCCTTCCTTGAGACGTTTGAACAGATTAAAAATGTAGACTTTCAGGAAAGTCTGGGATTGCTGGAAGTAACAAAGCTCCATATTGATAAGAAAGACTTTGAGCTTCTAGGTAAAATGAGTAATTTTGCTGTGTCATTGGGCCAGGGCGGCATAGCCGGTGTTGCAGGGGGAACTGCTACTGCATTGGGCGCATATGGTGCAGCATCAGCGCTTGCGACAGCATCAACCGGTACTGCAATTTCTGCACTTAGTGGTGCGGCTGCAACAAATGCTACTCTCGCTTTCTTTGGCGGAGGGTCATTAGCGGCAGGCGGATTAGGTATTGCAGGCGGAACAGCCGTATTAGGCGGTCTTGTTGCAGGTCCGGCACTATTAGTTATGGGTGTTATCACAGGCGCAAAGGCTGGCAAGAATCTTGAAAACGCTAAAGCAAATAAAGCTCAAGCAGAAGAGATAGTAAACCAATTGCAACAAGGGGGCGATCTGTGTATTGCCATAAGGCGTCGAAGCTATATGTTTTACAGCCTGTTGTCACGCCTGGATGCTAGGTTTATTCCATTGATTAACAGAATGAATGAAATCGTTGCAAATGAGGGGTACGACTACTCACAATACTCCATCGATTCAAAGAAAGCCATTGCTTCAGCAGCTTCTATAGCGGTTACCATTAAGTCGATAATAGACACACCTCTTTTGACTGAAGAAGGAAATTTGACTGAAGCTTCAGGTAGTCTTTGCGATGAACTAACACAGAGGGAAGATTGATATTGAAACAAATTAAACTAAAGGAGATGTAATGATGAAGACAATTAAAGAGATTCTGTTGATAGCTTGGGCGATTGTTACGCTTGTATTAGCTGTGTTTACTACATTCTTTATAATGTCATGGACTAACAATGGTTTTCCTTCGATATTTGCCCATGACACCGAGATCTCAACAGTAGTGCTTGAGAAAGAACTTGAGGATATTGGTGAATTGGCAACGGAAAAGTACTATTTCACTGAGATGAAGAACCGAGAAGATACCATGGAGTTCTTGGACCTCGAAGGTTGGGAAATGCCTTGGACCAGCAACAGTATCATTATCACTTTCAGCGGATATGTAACAGCAGGTATCTCTGATTTCTCCAAGATTGATATTGATATTGATGAGAAGGATCAGACGATAATTGTTGAGTTGCCTGAAGTTGAAATCCTGGGCGTTTATATAGACCACGATTCAATTGATACTTATGATGTCGAAGACAACATCTTCAATCCGATTCCAATGGATGCGCAGGTTGATATGTTAAAGGAAGCTGAAGATGAAGTGGTTGACGAAGCTCTGAACGACGGAATCCTCGATAAGTCAAAACAGAGGTTAGAGGATCTGATTGAATCTCTTGTTGAAACGATGGTTGAAGGAACATCGTATTCCGGATATACGATAGAGTTTAAGTGGAATAAATAAGAGACTGCATATTAATTTGTATTCCCACCTAAACGGTGGGAATACTTTTATTTGTCCATAAAAAAGGACTCTACAGTAGATGGTGGGTGATACAATTCAATTGAATGAATTGTGAGGACTACTATGTGTGTAATCGCGAGAATATGATATTCACACCGAGTTTAAAAACAGCATATATTATCTGACAAATGTTGAATATGAGTAATTCTTTCAGAAGAGTAAGATTAATCAAAGACATACTGAAACTAATCCATCACAGCTATTGCTGAATTATATGATGTTTTACTGTAATACCAATCAAAGCCATAACTATCTATCACGCATAATGTTGAATCGCCACTGCCAGACCAATACATTGTTTCAGTAACATAATCACCATCCAAATTATAGGTGACAGTCAAACCTGAACTTAAGCTTCCTGAACATGTGCCGACATATGGATCTGTATCAAAGGTAAAGAAGTTATAGACTTTGCCTTCATCGAGATCAATTATGTAGTATGTGTCGTTTCCATAATAGGCATATTTATTGGATGAATTGCTTGTGGTTTCAGTATTGACTTTTGTTACAGTCGGAGAATCCTCAGGTACATTTTCTTCACCGTCAATTGAACAAGAGTTAACTATATAAAGTATGATTGTTTTGTATTGTTCAGATACTTCAGCCGGATAGGCGAAAGAGAAATGTATCATACCGTCATTGTTGCCAATAAAGTATTCAGTAGTTATCTGATCCTCACTTTCAATAGTCAGTTTTGCAGCATTGTGCGAATCAATATTAGTAAAATAGCTGTCTTTGCATCCTGGATCCTCAGCTCTGGAATAGAACCAGGTCTTAAAATCACCTTCCATTACACTTGAGTAGTCAGTAATATACTCAATTGAATAAGAATAAGTCATTCCATTAGCATCCGTATAAGAATACGACTCTGAATCATCAGAGGATTCAATACAAACCCAATCAACAGGGATATCTAGAGTTACACTATTGAATGATGTTGATGCAAACTCGATTTCTTCTAAAGGCCCCTTAATTGAGCATGTGTCAATGAAATTGTTTATTTCAGGTTGGATAGTATCTTTTTCTTCGGAAGAATATGAAATAATTACTTTATAATAACCACCATTATAGCTATCCCACCCATTGTAATCGATATAATATTCTTCATCTATTCTTCCATCGTATGTGCTTGTTCCAGTGATTTTAAATGCATAGTTATTTGCTATAGTCAAGTATTCATATTCAACATTACTATGGTCTTCCCCAAACCAACTGATATCGGTAATAAAATAACCATCAGATGTGATATCTGAACCATCTATAAAGTAAGCAATAAATCTTGTGCCTTCAGAAGTATACTCTTCCCAATCAACAGGGATTTCACAAGAAAAATAATCACTAGTGTAAGTTTGGTATTCAGTTTCAGGGATTACAAATGAGCAAGAGTTAAGAATGTATTCAACTACAGGAACAAAATCTGCGTTTGAATCTGCGGGGTAGAAGAAATCTAAGCTTATAAAGCCATCCTCGGTGTCAATGAAACAATCAATTACAAAAGTTCCTTCGGATTCATAAGATAGAAGCAAAGCATATTGATTAGCTACAGTAAAATCTGTGTATTCCAAATCATCATGGTCTTCCATGAAATTGCCGACAAGACTCTCTTGATAGTCTTCATTTGCTATATCGCCATCATAATAATCCAAAGTGATACAGTACATGGGAGATGGAGATGAATCGCCGTAACAAACATAATCGTCAGACATAGGAACTTCAACCCAGTTTGCAGGGATTTCCAAAGAGAGATATTTGTAGGTAATAGATACAAACTCTATATCACTGACAGGATCATTTGTTTCTTCAATTGACGTGAGTTCGCTTTCGTTTACTGCATTAGCTGGAGTGGAAGTTGTGTTTTTGAAAAAAGAATTAATAAAACTTATGTAAATAGCAATAATGAATAATACAAATGCAAATATGCACGGCGCACCAAAAAAAATACTTAAGCCTATAATCGTATTGCTATTTGCAGTATTAGTACTATGTGATTGATTAGTTTTTGTAGCTGTTGTGTTATTCTGAGTATTTCCCGTTTCGTAAGAATTGTTGTTTTCTCTCGGCGAGTCCGTTGATTTGTCATTACATTTGTTTGATGTATAAGGTTGATGAGAAACTGTACGATCATTAATCTTATAAGGATTACTATGATTATTCGTTATTCCGGGCTTTTCATTTAGAATACGTCTTCCGCGACAGAGAGGGCATGTTTTAGTCACCAAGGTCATGCCACTAGGCGTATGTTTTGGCTCCTGTACACGGCCCTCGCCATGACACATGATACAGATCTTAGTTTTCTCGTTGTTTTGACTACTTAGAGGTTTCTCTTCGAAGGGGTTATTGTATGCTTTGCGTGATGTTGAGCTATTGGCATCAAATGGGTTGTTAGCATATTCGGCAGACACATTGTTTTCTGTTTTGATTATAGAAAGACTTGCCCCACACTGATCGCAGAAATTGTTATCATCAGGATTCTCTGCTCCGCAACTTGCGCATCTAATCATCTCAAAACACCTCGTGTGTATCCCAAAAACTATATCTCTATGTAACAATTATACTTTCAAAGGATAGCTATATGATTAAGAAAGAATGAATTAATGATTTCCAATACTCAGAATTTGTTTAACGTGAGTCATTCAGGGGTAAATGCATTTAATTTACAATTATTCACACGACTTTTACAGGTAGATGATACACATATGTAGAAAACCAAGCCGAAATTAAATAAAATAATGAATAATAAGGGTTAGGAGGGTGATTCATATGTTGGGTACAATTCTTGCAACTGCAGTAACATCTGCTGTCACCAAAGAAGTGGTAAAGGGTATAGGTAAGGCCGCTACTGGTGTTGCGGTAGGCGCTGCGGTTGGAGCGGTTGCGGCGGGTGCGGCGTCTCATGCTAGAAACAAGCGTGCTGCGGCTCAGGCTCAGGTTATGACAGATGCGGAACTGCAGCAATACAGGAGAAATCAGGCTGAAAGGGCCGAATTAGAGAGGCTTCGCAGAGAACGTGCGGATGCTGAAAGAGCGGAAATAGCAAGACTTCGCAGAGAACGTGATGCAGCATTAAGGCAGCAGAGAGCTGCCGAGACTGATGCCAGAATTCGACAAGAGCAGATTGATCGCGAGAGACGCAGAGAGATGGAAGGTACCATTAAGCAGCTCTATGCTAAGTTTGCCATCTGCTATTACATCTCTATGGCCGATGGTGTTTTGTCTGCAGAAGAGAGAGAAGAACTCAATAAACTGTGTCTTGATATCTACAATGCTTATCCGAATCCGGGTGTAAAAGAAGAATTGCTCAGAATCTACAATATTCCTGATATGAACTTTATAAAGCTCGAGAGATATCTTAGAGGTGTTGACCCTGCAGTTATAGCTTCTTTTTTAACCCTCGCTGATGAGATGGCTTCTGCCGACGGAAATGCAACTGAGAAGGAAAAAGAATCAATATTTAAGTTGAGAAAGTATCTTACCGATAAGACCGGTTATGACTATTTGGGTAATCAGCTGTATCTGGATACTGACGTTAATCTTCAGTGTCCCGGTTGCGGTTCTTCTATGAAGCTTGTTCCATACGATGGTAAGGCTGTCTGTCCTTACTGCGGCAGGTTTAAGTATTTACAGTCTGCTAAGAAATAGAGAGGTTAGTGTTTTTTACTTTAGATAAGATGAATGCAGGTAGTATCGTATGATTAAATGTTTTAAGTGCGGCAATTATAATTCAGATGATGACCTATTCTGTGTTCAGTGTGGAAGTAGGCTTGTTGTAGCTGATTCTTCTGATAAATATGAGAATAACCCTTTTGCAGATAAAGACACGACTTCAAAGCAGCCATATAATAATCCGTTTGGCGATGATGACCACAAGCAGACGCAATACAATGATCCTTTCTCAACGAATGAGACAGTAAATACTAAAAAGGAAACGTCTTCTGCAAAAAAGACAACATCAAATAGTAATAGCAATAAGAGTGCGTCAAGTACAAGTAGCACTAATACTCAGACTAATAAATATTACAGTGCTGCCAATAATACTACAGCAACATCAAAGTCATCCGCTAACACATATGTGCCAAAGAATCCCGGCATGTCGAATAAGGAAATGACGATTTTAGCATGTGTTTTATGTGGTTTATTTGGACTCATATTTGTATATATGATCTTTTTTTCTCTCATAAGCTCAGCTGCATCTTCTGTCAGACAGATAGAAGTAGGAAAGTCTTCTGAAAAGCTTTTGCAAATGGAGAATTATCAAGATGTTGTGTCATATTTAAAGAAACAGGGATTTAAAAACGTTAGTGCTGCAGGAGAAGGCGATGTTAAATATGGTGTCGACTATGAGGTCGGTGAGATAACCGCAATAAGTATCGATGGTGATGAATCGTTTGATGAAGATGATGAGTTTACGCAAAACTCACCAATAGTTATTTATTATCATTCTGCAGCTGACATAGAAGTCAAATCGTATACATCATATGTAGGCGAGAATTACATGGATGTTGTTGAAGATTTGAATGATGCTGGATTCTATAATATCGAGATAGAAGAGGATCCGGATCTTATTATCGGCTTATTGAATTCGGAAGGAGAGGTCGAGAGTATCGAAATCGATGGCAGTTCATATTTTTTAGAGGGTAATGAGTATCCTGCTGATGCAAAAATCGTAATAACTATCCATACTTTCCCTGACTAAAATGGCTAAACTGGCAGAAAAGATGGATTATAATCAATTTGAAATGGTTAATGTTAGTTGTGAGAAAAGGGTGATGTGTAATGCTGATTTGCAGTAAGTGTTCAACGCAACTCGATGAGGGTTCTCTCTTTTGTCATATATGCGGCGCGAGAGTCCAAACTGAAGCAATATGCATCGAGTGCGGCCACACTATTAGACCCGGCGCTAAGTTTTGTGGAAAATGTGGTGCACCGTACGTTGAACCTTTGAGTTCTTATGAAGATCCCCAATATAGCAGTTCTCAAGATGATTATCTGAAGGATACTGACATATGTCCAAAATGCGGTGCTGTTGTCGGAATAACGGATGTTGCTTGCTATGCTTGCGGATATCGACTTGATGGCTACCAGGAACCTAAGAGTGCTCTTCAGGATTTTTTGAATGAACTGGCCCAGGCTGAAGAACTCGAAGAAATTGCCAATGCTGGTAAATCTTCTTGGACTATAGCCGCTAAAGGAAGTCCGGCGTTTGAGAGAAAGATAACTCTGATAAAGACTGCTCCGTTGCCGGATGATCCGGATGAATTGCTTGAGCTGGCTGTAATTGCTGCGTCAAGTATAGATAATATGTATGGTTTGAAATCCTATGAATCTTGTGTGGGAAGGAAAGGGTCGAATGTATATACACATGCAACTTTGGCTAATGCCTGGCTAAAAAAGTTGGAGATGGTATACCAACGAGCAAAAATACGATATAGCTTTGATCCTGTATTTCAACAGATAAAATCTGTCTATGTTAAGAAAATGCGAGAGCTGAAGAGACCAACTAATCTATAGTCTTGTACTTTAGGAGCTAGAGATGCCAATCTGTCGTAAATGTTCTACCCAACTTGCTGATGGTTCCCGATTTTGCCATATATGCGGAACTGAAATTATTTCAAGTCTTGATGCATGTGCTAATTGCGGATGTGTACTAAAACCCGGCGCGCGTTTTTGCAATAAGTGTGGAGCTGAAGTGGTTTCTGAACCTACTTCGTGTGTTAATTGCGGTCATGCTTTAAAGCCTGGTGCAAAGTTTTGTGGAAAATGCGGTGCAACAATAACAGGTGCATCATTCGAATCGAAGAAAGATGATCGGTATGATCCCAAATATAAAAGTAGTTACACGCTATGTCCTGTGTGCGGAGAAATAGTCGGCAAGGAAGATTTAACCTGTTATGCTTGTGGTGCAAGGCTTTCGTATGATGGGACAAGTGATAGTAATTCTGTGCACAAACTTGAAGCAGATCTGGCCCGCATAGAATTAGAGCGACCTGTACAGAATACAAAGAGTCTTTTATCATCCTACTTTTTGGGTGGCGAAGAATCCAATGGAAGTCCTACCCTAGATAAGAAGATAGCTTATATAAAGTCTTTCCCGATACCGGATACGATAGAGGAACTGCTTGATTTGGTAATGCTTGCTTCCAGCAATATACATCAGGAATACGGAAAACCAAAATATGATCGTTACGATTGGGTTAAAGGTTACACGTGCTATATGGAAGTCACTTGGTCTCATGCCTGGTTACTAAAAATGGATCAGGCCTACAGCAAGGCAAAACTGAAGTATAGCGCTGATCCTTTATTCCCACAACTTAGAGATCAATATGCTAAGAAAATGCGTGAACTTAAGAGATATGTCAATCTCTGATAGTAAGTGTTAGGAGAATCAGATGCCGATTTGTCGTAGTTGTTCAGCATCATTGCCCGAAGGCTCCAGATTCTGCAACATATGCGGAACCGAAGTTCTTTCGTCATCCGAATCTTGTAACAACTGTGGACATGCATTATTACCAGGAGCTCGTTTTTGCAACTATTGTGGAGAAACAGTCACATCTGATCCGAAGGTTTGCAGCACATGTGGTCATACGCTTAAACCAGGCTCAAAGTTTTGCGGCAAGTGCGGAACTACTGTGGTTGGAACCGCGTATACGGAAAAACACAATGATCAAGAATCTGATAGTAACTATTTAGTATGTCTTCAATGCGGTTCGACTGTTCGGAAGACTGCTGCTGCTTGTCCTACTTGCGGGCAAAAAAACACTTACAATTCTGTTGATGAACTTAAAGCTCGGCTGAATGAAATAGAACTAGAACGCATGCGGAGCGCCAAAGATGTTCTCTCTTATCTTTTTTCCAGTAAGGAAGAAAGTCAAGGCAGCCCAATCTTAGATAAGAAAATTGCTTGTATAAAGGCTTTTCCAATTCCGGATACTATTGAGGCACTACTTGATTTGGTCAAACTTGCGTCGATTAATATTCATCTTGAGTATGGAAAGCAGAAATATGATCAGTATGATGGCGTTAAGGGAAATGCCTTTTATAAAGAAGTGACTTATTCGCATGCGTGGTTATTAAAACTAGATCAAGCTTACAGCAAGGCTAAATTGAAGTTTCCCGATGATCCTCTGTTTCCTGAACTTAGAAACCTATATGTTATGAAAATGAAGTCATTAAAGCGAAGTCCGAAACTCTGAAAACTATATTAGGAGGATGTTAGAATGAACTATGTTTTAGGTCCGAATGAGGGAATTATCATGAAGGATGAGTTCTCGTATGTAATGGGAGGATTAGAATTTGAGGAAGGTAATGTTTTGCTTACCACAAAGAATCTGGTGATAATTCAGCTGGATGATGATGAGAATGAAGATGTGGTAGCAACACTTCCACTTAGCGATTTAAATGTCTATCAAGGCGTTCCTCAAGTTCTTGTGTCAAATGGTGTTGAGGGACCGCAGGTTGAGTTCTTTTTCAAAGAATCAACCATTAGTATAGTTTTCTATGCTTCAAGAACAAAGACGCAGATTGATATATGTAATAGATGGAGCGATGCAATAAAGGCGCTTGATCCTTATGGCTTTACTGATACTCCACCAATGCCAATTAAGTTTTGCTGTTATTGTGGTAAAGAACTACGTGAAGGTGCGAATTTCTGCTTGCAGTGCGGAAGTCCAATCAGACGATAACGAATAATTGAGTGCGGATTCAAAAAGTATATGAGCCGAGTAAATAAGTTAACCAATGTCCCATGGCACATTGAGGTGCTGAAGAAGGATGACGATCAGAGACATCGCAGTAGGTGTGTCTATTACAATAGAGAAGATAAGTACTGCAGATATCATATCGAACAATGCCGAGGTTCATCTCATTGTGAATACTATAAAGAGTATGATCCCGGGAAAAAGAGTGATAAGCCGAATGCAAAGAGGTTTCATCAAAAAAAGAAAGGAACACTTAAGGCTAAAGATCTAGAGAAATCAAGGCTAGCCAAAAACAAGAATACTTCAGCTCCTGATCACAATGGGAATAAGCAGAAGAAAGAAACTAATATGGGTTTTGGCTCAGCGGCTAACAATATCCTCAGAGGCAATAAGAGTTAGAATAAATCGCTCCCACCAATTTGGTGGGAGCATTTCTTTCTGACCATTTTTATGGACTAAGAATTTAACTCTCGGTGATATACTTTCTTTAGACTTAAATTTATAGGGATTCAAAACGGAATAAGCGGATATATGCATAACGATCAGAACAACGAAGAATACGAATACTGCCCCAGGTGCGATGCTAATCTGACTCTGCAGAAGGGGTACTCTAATACCCTGCCGTACTGGGTCTGCAAGGGGTGCGGCGAGATGCTCATCAATCCCGATGTGGAAGCTGATGACGATGTTGCATGGTTCTGCGACGGGTGTAATGCGATGCTCAATGTCCAGGCAGGTTTTCGGGACAATAACGGCACCTGGAAGTGTACCTGCTGCGGGTATGAGAATGCCATAGATGAGAAGAATCTGTACGATACGGAGGAAGCTTTCGAAGCCGATCTGAATAATCCGTATAAGGGCCTTACCGATGAGCAGGTACTGAAGGTGAGCGCATACCGCGAAGAGAAGGCCATAGAAGGCAGTCCGAACGTCATGGTCGTGTCGGATCCGGAGACGGGCAGTCTCTACATCAAGAAGTATCTCAAGGTGTATGACAAGTCCATCTATGAGTTCTTAAGAGACAATCCGGTCGCAGGTATGCCGAAGATACATTACATAGCCGAGGGAAGCAACGGCCTGGTCGTGATAGAAGAATACATTGAAGGCAGGACCGTGGGCGAGCTGATAGGTGAGGGAAGTCTAACGGCGGAACTGGCGCTGGATATTGCAAGGAAGATATGCGGAGTCCTGGTAGTGCTGCACAGGCTGCCGGAACCCATCATACACAGGGATATCAAGCCGTCGAATGTTATCGTGAGCCCGTCCGGGGACGTGATCCTTCTTGACATGAATGCTGCCAGGTGGGACAGGCCGGACCGTGACAGTGATACCGGATACTACGGGACGATGAACTATGCTGCGCCGGAACAGCTCTGGTACGGGCTTAAGGCGTCGTCTGCCAAGTCGGACATATACGCGTTGGGAGTGCTGCTGAACGTGATGCTCACGGGCGCGATACCGAAGGAGAAGCATGCAGAAGAACCCATGTGGTCCGTTATAGAGCGTTGCATCAGGCTCGAGGCTGATGAGAGATTAAGTGCGGAGGAATTGCTTAATGTACTGGAGAAGATCAGCGGCGGGGGAGAAAGCGATGTATAAGAGACCGACAGAGGAGCTCGATAAGCTTCTGGAGAACAGCAAGCCGGGCAAGATAGGTGAGTTCTTCGATGAGAACCGGAGCGAGCTCGCAGACGAGCACAAGGGCTTCTACTATTACTATAAGAACGTGTTGGACAGCAAGCACATCATGCTCAAGGATGTGTATATCCAGGTGGGCGTGAGCGAGTCGTACGGAAGCAAGATAATCTCGATGGAGAAGCATACGGCGAGCAGGGATCTGATCATAAGGTTCTGCATCGCGGGGCATTTCTCGCTGGTCGAGACGAACCGTGCGCTGAAGCTGTACGGGTTAAGCCCTCTCTATGCCAAGAACCGCAAGGATGCGTGCATAATAGTGGCGCTGAACAACCATATCTACGATGTGGAGCGGATCAACGCGATGCTGGAGGAGAATAAGATGGAGAAGCTGGGGTGAGAGAGCCTGCCGCGTTAAGCGCCGTTTTCCATTCCGTTAATTTACGATTAACAAAGCCTGATTCCCACCTATTTGGTGGGAATGTTCTTTTATCGGAAATAGTAATCTGACCTTGAGAAAACTGTGCGCGTATGAGATGTGCACAATGGGAAAGTTTTGTGAGGTGAGATTATGGAACAAACTGAAAAGAATGTAAAACTACTGAGACTGCTTGGCTTGATATTCGGCCTTGTCGGTGCAGGAATTATGCTGTTCTCTTTGATGATGGATGCAAGTGTAGTTAACTCTGTATTCGGAAGCATATCTGTCCCTATGACCAAATACCTGGACGGGGTTGTATGGGTGGTATTCCTGTTTGCTGCCTGCGCGATTGCATTCTCGCTTATGCGGTGGGATATCCCGCTTACTGTTACAGGTTCGATCGCGCTTGCTTCTTCCGTTTTTATGATTGCTCATATCGGTAGTGCCGGACAGGAAGGGGGAAAATATGCAACCGTAAGTTTTGGTGCCGGGTTGATCATGTTTTTCCTGGCGGCCGCATTGATGCTTGCTGCAGGTATTCTGTATATCATTGCCAAGAATAAAGCGAAGAAAGCAGGTATCCCTTATTCGTATGTGTTGGATACGGTATTTGGAAAGAAAGATCCTGCAGTTACTGCGCCTCAAGAGACAGTTGAAGGCGCAGCCGAAGCAGAAGTCGATCCCGCAGTCGCAGGTGATGTCAGTGCTGTTCCTTCAGCACCCGCTGCAGCGCCGTCAAAAGGAAAGAAGCTTGGAATAATCATCGGCATTTGCGTTGGTGCAGTTCTCATTATCGGAGGCGGCATTCTCGGTACCACGCTCTACTACAAGGCGCAGGAACAGAAAGAAGCAACTGCGGCAGTAGAAGAGTTTATGTCATCTGCCCAGTCATACAATATTATTGGCATTAATAAATGTCTGGCCGAGAAGTTCAGTGACAAGAACGATTTCCTTGCGGCTTACAGGCCGGATCAGCTGGCCGAATCAAATCTGAGTTCTGCCGGTATCTCTACTGACAGTCTGAGCACTTTGAGCTATGAGATCTTCAAAGACGGATGTGCTTACTTAGGCAAGAATTATATTAAGGGTTACGGTATCGATGAAGTTACCGCCAATAGTGACGGATCATATACAGCTAAAGTTAAGGTTACTATGATCGATCCTAATGATGTTGCCAGCTTGTTCAGCGATAAGTGTAATAACCTATCCGCTGATGATTATGAAGATGAGATCAATGCGATCATGTATCTTGCCAGTGACGAAGAGGAAGCGGTAGAGATGCTGTATGACTTGCTGATCCCGGATATTGCAGACTTGCTGAAAGATTCGGTAGATGAAGCCGGCACGGTGAAGTGTGAGCTCTTGATCGATGTCAGTAAGGAATCCGGTGAGTTCAAGGTGACCAAGATCCAGATTGCCAAGTGATAAGCAGTTTGAAATAGTGTATAAGAAAATCCCGAAGCGGCCACTTCGGGATTTTCGTTTGTTTTGATGAAAGATATTTTCATTCATTCCTTACGCAGATTATAACGCATGAGTTAGAGCTTGCAAGGGTGGTAAGAAAGTACAAGTAATCGTACAAGTTTTCTAATTACTTGTACGATTAGTTGTAATTCCGGGTGAGAGTACAAGTTGTTGTACAAGTTTTGTGAAAACTTGTACACTTACTTGTATAGTGATAGATATCTGTGCCTTTACTGACTGAATAAAGGAGAACTGAACTTTACTAAGAAAGACGTGTTGAACTATAACATGAACGTGCTATAATTCAATCAGGCAAAGGAATGCTATGATAATGCCTTTAAAAAATCAAATACCCCGACAGTTGCCGCTGTCGGGGTATTCTATTCCCGTTGGGGTCAGGTGGGCTTAAGACCCGGGGCTGATTACCTCTTCTTGCCTCTGTCCAGCCACTTGCAGATAATGTTGGCTACAATGCCTGCCATGACAGAGGAGAGAAATGCTATGATTTCCTTCAAAAAATCACCTCCTTCTGTACCTGTATAGGAGGCGGTAACAATCCGATTATAAAACGGTTATCGGATGCATAATTTACGACTTAGTAAGATTTCGTTTTTACCCCCTCAAAAATGAGACTTTTGGAGCAAAATTGAGACTTTACTTGTATAGTGATAGATATCTGTGCCTTTACTGACTGAATAAAGGAGAACTGCCTATGAGTACCTTTACACTTATCCAGGGTTCCTGCGCCGATCAGGAAGTTGATGTTGTCGTTAATGCTGCGAACAGAGGGCTGTGGGCAGGAGCGGGGATCTGCGGCGCTATTTTCGCGAAGGCGGGAGTGGCGGAGCTGGAGGCTGCGTGCCGGAAGTACAAGACACCGCTGCGTGACGGTGATGCGGTCATAACGCCGGCGTTCGGGATAACGAATGCGAAGGCGATAATACATGCGGTGGGACCGAATTTCGCGGTGACGCCGGATGCCTTTGATGCGCTGTATGCCGCGTACTATAACTCGCTGGCGGTGATGAAGGCCGAAGGGTACCACAGCATATCGTTCCCGCTGATTAGTTCGGGGATCTTCGGAGGCAGACTGGAAGATGCCGTGGCGGTGTCGGCGAGGCAGTGTCTTAAGGCATATGAGGCTTTTGTGGAGGCGGATCCGGACTACCCGGTGGAAGTGAAGCTCTGCGCGTTCAAGGCTGACGAGATGCGCAGGGCCGGAGCGGAATTGGGGAGATAGGAACAGGTATCCTTAGAATTGTTCTGTAAAGAATTGGATACACCGGCAGTCGCTTCTGCCGGTGTATTTGCTTGCTTTTTTGCGATGATTTGCTGACAGTTACTTTTTGTCGGTTTTTGTCGAGTTTTTCGAGGGGTGTTTGATTGTAGAATGATTAGAAGTGTTATAGGAGTCCGACATTTGTTGTTGACACCATATATGACACCAAATATAATCGAGTATAGGAGAAGAAAATGTCTCAGTTCGATAAACTCCTGCAGAGAATTAAGTCTCTGGATAACGATATGCGTTTCGGAGAAGTGAGGAAAGTGCTCGAAGCTTATGGATACACTATGAGCAGCCCCGGGAGCGGAAGCAGTCACAGAACTTTCAGGAAAAAAGGCAAGACGCCGATCACAATTCCGGCACATGAACCGATTAAACGCATTTATATAGTTTTGGTTCGAGAAGTGGTTGAAAGTGAGGAGCATTATGAAGAAAACACTTAAGTATTACATGTCTCTTCCTTACAGGCTTGAGATTATTCCGGATACAGTCGAAGGCGGCTACGGAGCGCGTTATCCCGACTTGCCCGGATGCATTACGAATGCTGATTCGATCGATGAGGTTGTTGCCAACGCTGAAGATGCAAAACGGGAATGGCTTAAGGCAGCTTTAGAAGAAGGCGTTGAGATTGCCGAGCCTTCTGATGAAGAAGATCTGTCGGGTTATTCGGGTCAATTCAAGCTGAGGATTCCCAAGAGCCTTCACCGCTCGTTGTCTCTTCATGCGAAGCAGGAGGGGATAAGTATGAATCAGTACTGCTTATACCTTCTGACAAAGAATGATGCCTCGTGAAATAAACAGTCAATCATATATAATGAAATATCGAAACACTTTGGAGGTGCCCCATGTCCAAGAACGTACTTATCATCACAACAAGTCTGAGAGTTAACAGTAATTCCGATAAGCTGGCGGATGCTTTCGCGAAGGGAGCTAAGGAGGCCGGCAACAATGTGGAAGTGGTGTCGCTGAAAGGCATGAAGATCGCGTTCTGCAGAGGGTGCTTCGCATGTGCGAAGACCGGGATGTGCGTGATCGGCGACGATGCGAATCTGGTCACCGAGAAGATATATAACGCCGATGTCGTTGTGTGGGCGACGCCGATCTATTACTACGAGATGTGCGGACAGATGAAGACCATGATCGACCGCGCGAACTCGCTGTATCCGAGAGATTACAAGTTCCGCGAAGTGTACCTGCTGTCGGTCGCGGCTGAAGACGAAGATTATGTTGACCAGCATGCGGCAGGCGGCGTTCAGGGCTGGGTGGATTGCTTCGAGAAGGCCGAGTTCAAGGGCAAGGTCTTTGCCGGCGGCGTAAACGAGCCGGGCGATATCGAAGGTCACAAGGCGCTGGACGAGGCGTATGAGATGGGGAAGAGCGTGTAAGGCAATGAAGCACTTCAAACTGTTGGTCGCACTCTCCGGTTTCTTCTCGGCTTTGATCAGGTTCGGGATATTCATTATCCTTGGCATCATCCTGATCGTGATCGGACTCGCGGCGAGAGTGCAGATGTGCGTTGCGATCGGCGGTGCGTTTATTGTTTTCGCGCTGCTGGCATCCCTCATCGATGTGATCCGCATGATGCATGCTTATAATACGAGTGAACACCCGGCGCTGGCAGAGATCAGGAAAGCAATGAACGCTGCTGATTCCGAAGCCGAGATGGACAAGCTCATGGCTCAGTACGGCAGCGATCCCGGGCTCGTCGAGGCCAGGAGCGCCAGGTTCTATCTTCAGGAATTACTGCACGAAGGGTGCAGCTTCGAGGATGTCATCAAGGCGTACGAATCGCTGGTACAAAGTGAGGAGACACCGTCTCTGGAATACTCATGCGTCACTGACGAAGAAGGAGTAATGCTCTTTTTGACGAAGTCCTTCGATGACAGGAACGGCGAGTTCTTCCAGCTGCGCACGTGCCTGAGTTATGACAAGCCTGACAGAGATATTACAGAGCTGAAGCTCTCGGGTGAAGATAAGGAGAAGTTCTTCGAGGCCGTGCGTTCTTCAAAAGGTTATAAGTATTCGTGTGAGAACGAGGGCAGAGAGCTTAAGATATTTGTTGAGCCGACGGGGTGAGTACAGCCGTTATCAATTCATCATCGTCGTGTTCATCATAATGATCATCAGAGCGATCTCCTCGGCGATGATCATGGTCAGCACGGTGTTGTTGATGATCGTCTTGTTCAGTTCGTCGTCGGTTGAATCTGTCTTGTAGACTTCGCTCGCGACCATGGCGGAGAACATAAGGCGTGTCTGCTTGTCCATTTCGAGACCGCCGAAGCCCCTGTTCTTGCCGAGCATTTCGGCGCCTTCGATGATGTCCCTGACGAGCCATTCCGTAGGCCTGTTGACGTCGATGAGTGTGGCGAGTGCCGGGAACTCGAGGTATGAGCCGAACTTATGCTTGTTGTCCTTGAAAGCGCGGAAGAGGTCTGCAATCTTGTCGCACTGGAACCTGATGTTGTCGTCGGTGAGTGCGAGTATCTGCGCGAGTGTTTGGATGGAGTTGGCATCCACGCCGAGCCTCAATTCGTTCTTGGTATAGCTGTAGCACTCTTCCATGTCGTTGATGATGTCGTCTACCTCGCGGCCGGTCATGGCGAGGAGCGCTGCGAGTGCGAGGTCTTCATTGGATGTGAGCAGCGGGTGCTCCTTTGCCATCCTGCGCATGATCTCGTCGGTGCGCGCTTTGATGGCCGCAGCGTTCTCTTTCTGGTTGCTGTCGCAGACGATCATGGAAGTGAGGACCATGTAAGAGTCGCTGAAGAACTCGCCCTTGGAGAAGATCTTGTATATCTCGAGCGTGTCGTCGATATACTTCTCCGGGTCCTGCGCCATTGCCATTCTCGCGAGGACTACGAGCTCGGTCGAATCCCTGAAGGCTGACAGGGCGCTGACTTTCCTGGAAAGTATCTTCCTGCACTCTCTCATGCGCTCGATGTCTGCCGGCTGGTCTGCGATGGCGAAGAGAAGCGCCGCGACCGCCTGGGACAGTCCCATCTCGAACATGTATTCGTGGTCTATTGTCTGCTTGTTTGATGCGAGAAGTTCAAGTTTACGTGCGAGGTCCTGATCCATATTATCTCTCCTATAGTGTTTTATTCCCAAGAACAATTGTAGCATACACAGCAGGAATGTTGGCATTTTGGGGTATAATCAGTACCATAACAGCCGGATAAGGGGGAAGATCATGGAACTTCAGAATGTACCTTTTACAGAAGCGCGTGCCAGGGAGATGGTCAACGTCTCCGCGGGTTTCCGTAAGATGCTCAAGAATAAGAAAGCGCCTCTGCAGGATCACATCAGGATATCTACGATCTTCCTGGTAGTCCTGTCAGTGATCCTGGTCGTGATCCTTGCGGTCGGGATAATCAACCGTTCGATATTCTTCCTGATCTGCTCAGGCATATACATGGTGCTCATCTTCCTCTACGCTTTAAGTGTGGCGGGTATGCACAAGGGGATTAAGACATATATGAAGCTGGGTTCATCCGGGAAACGCAGAACGATCCTTGAAGAGGACGGTGTTACCCTTGAAGTGGAAGGCAGCACTACCACCAAGTTCCTCTGGGAGTCGTTCAAGTGGGTGCGCATCTATGAGTTCAATATACTCTGCGTGGCTAAGAACGATCAGTTCAGGGACTGCCTGTCGCTGCCGATCGAGCACCTTGATGATCTCAAGGGCTTCCTCGCAGAACATAATATCGAACTGGAATTAATCGAAGGCGAAGCGTACGGCAAGTGATCACGCGGGCACTTGAGCTTCGTGATCTTCCGAGACGAGAATGTTCTTTCCGTGCTGCTTGCCGTAGTACATGCGCTCGTCTGCTTTTTTGATGATGTCCTCGGGATTGGTATAACTCTCGAGGTTCTCTTCCAGGCCTATCGTCATCGTAACGAAGATCTGCTTGCCGACGAATTCCGTCGGGTTGGATTCGACTGTCTTCCTGAGGCGCTCGACCTTGGACCTTGCGGTAAGGATGTCGCAGTCTTTGAGAAGGATAACGAATTCCTCGCCGCCCCATCGACAGATGTCGCTGCCCGGAAGTTCCTGCTGGATCATTTTCGTCGCGTGGAGAAGAACCTCATCGCCTGCTTCGTGTCCGTATGAATCATTGACACGCTTGAAGTCGTCCAGGTCGCAGAAAGCGATGCAGAAGCTCGTCCTGCGCCCCGGCTTGGGTTCCATCAGAGATCTTATGAGCGGCAGGAAACCGCGTCTGTTCAGAAGGCTCGTCAGCGCGTCCTCATGCGCATCTGCCGAGAGCTGCCTGTTCTCCTGCTGCAGGATCGACAGCTGGTTCTCGCTCGAGTAGATGTAGATGGCGTTGTAGAACAGTATCGAGAACACCATCGCGAACGCCGAGTACACCACGAGCACCAGCATGATATCGGGCGCCACATGGAAGATCGGCTCCGCGTTGAAGAACCTTATGTACAGCACGACGAACGTCAGGAAGTTCAGTATCAGCACCAGTATGACGCTCCACCTCTTCTTGCCTTTGATGAGGTAGCTGCCGAAATAGATAATGATCGGGATTATCGAGAACAGGAAGCAGTACGTGCCGCACCTCAGGCCCACGAAGTACGTCGATATGACCGTGTAGAACGTGACCTCGAGCACGATGCTGACATACACCGGCATGATGTGCCCGACGCGGCAGAGTATGAAGCAGAACAGGTATACGACGACGCTTAAGACATTGAACATCGCCAGGGGGATAACGTCTGCGACCAGGAAGATGAGCATCAGGCCGCCGTGCACGAGACCCATGACTCCCGCCGTGATCTCGAAAGTATTCTTCACGAAGAACCGCATCATCTTATCAAGGAACAATGTCTCGTCCTTCTTCGTGATCCTGGTTTTGCCTGTCTCGGTACTCATAGGGTGCCTGCTCCGGGTTCGTGGATTTGATACTTGGATTATTGCATGGAAAAGTGAATATAATTATGGAATTGTATGAATTAAGTGTATATATTGGGGCGGATTTTGGGGCGGTTCCCGGCGTGTGCGCAGAATGTGACTAAAACCGCTCCATTTACTCACAAATTACTCATTTTTGGCCGAATGTGAGTAAAAAGTGAGTATTTTGCCTCCTCAGACTCACAAAATACTCACACGGTTATCTCTTCCATCACCGAAGGCACCTTGCACCCGAATTTCCCGCCGTATTTGACCTCGATATAGTCCTTGAACTTCGCGGGATCCTCACTATTGAACGCGAACATGTCCCAGTGCCCGGGGATAACGATCTTCGGGCAGATATCGCCTGCGAGATCCGCCGCTTCCTGATATGTCATGTTGCCGATGAGATCCTGCTTAAGTCTTGCCGCATCGCGGCCGTTGATCGGCACGAGCATCAGATCTATGGGGCCGCGCGAGGTGATCTTGCCCAGCATGCCTTCGTATCTTACCGTGTCGCCCGCGTGATATATGCGCGCGCCGCCGGCCTCTATTATGTACTGCAGGTGAGGGTAGAGCCCGGTCGATTCGTCCATCTCCATGAACTCGTGCGCCGCCGCGATGGCATGGATGGTAACGCCGCCAAGATCAACGCTCTCGCCGTCGTTAAGCCCGACCGCATTTTCTTCCGCCACGCCGTCGGCCAGGACTGCCGCTTTGTGTGCGCGCGGGAACACGAACTTTGCAGAGGGGTTATTCGCCGCCCATATCTTCCACGACTCGTGGTCGATGTGATCCATGTGGTCATGCGTCCCGGCGAAAACATCGACTCCCGTCAATGTTTCTCTTGCGATGGGCGGGACCACGGCTCTCTGAGGATCCGGCGACGCGAAGTAATCCACGCAGATCACCTTGCCGCCTGCACGGATCATAAGTCCCATCTGTCCGAGCCACTGCACGGTAGCATTAGTCATATCACGAACTCCTTTCTTACACCGCAGTGATGTTCCTGTTGTAATACTCTCTTCTGTACTCGCCGGGGGTCATGCCGACCTGGCGCTTGAATGCCGCGGCAAAGTGGCTCTGCGAACAGAACCCCAGAGACAGTGCGATCATGGAATACGAATACTCCGTCCTCGCGAGGAGCGCCTCCGCCGTCGATACGCGCAGATTCCTTACATACGCGCCGACCGTGACGCCGGTCTCTTTCCTGAAGAGCTCTGCCAGATATACGGGGTTGAGCCCGGCCACTTCTCCGAGTTCTTCAAGCGTTATCTTCCTGTTGAAGTTGGAATCTATGTAGTTCAGGCACTTGTGCACGGGCGACGAGTAGTTCGCGCCGCTCTTTCTCTCGCGGATCGTCTGCACGAGGACCGTCCACACCTCGCGGTTGAGCTTCCTAAGCTCTGCGATCGAACCCGCCTTGTCCGCGCGCTGGATGTACACGTCGCTTATCGCATAGACATTCTCCTGTGGCACGCCTGCCTCGATCATGTAGCGCGTCGCGAGCCCCGTGTTGACGATGAAGAGATACCGCATGTTCCGAAGCGGGTCGTCAGACAGCTTTCCCTGCAGCTTCGGGTCGAGCACTCGCATAGATTCATCCACCGCGCGCATGTCGCCGTTCATGAGCAGGTGGAACCTAAGCGACTCGCTGTCATAGGTCGAGTGCATGAACCCGCTCTCGGCATTCGAATGCACGAGCAGGCGGATCTCGCTTAAGTCTATCCTGTCCTTTTTTCTACTCATATTAAGATTATGACATATTGCCGAAGATTTTGATATTACAAAAACCAAGCGGAAAATATCATATAAAAAAGCCAAGGCCGCAAAAGGGGATAACAGCGCCATGACACTTCAGAAGTCCAAAAGGATACTCGGCATCTTCGCCGTTCTCATAATGTTCCATCACATGGGGCAGATGGTGTCCGCGCCGTGGGTGGCGGATTCGGTGAGACAGCCGGGGCTGGAAGTTTTCGTGCCCATAGGATACCTGCTGGTGTCGTTCTTTTTCTTCTGTTCCGGCTACGGCCTCATCAGGAGCCTGCGCACCAAAGAGTACTACTTCGTTGATTTCTTCGTGCACCGCCTGAACCGCATCCTGTTCGTTACGATCGTGACGGGCTTCGTGTACTTCCTCCTGAGGGTCTACAAGAGCGTCGTCTCGTTCCCGCTGAATCCGTTCTCGTGGTACGTGTTCACGATCGCGATTCTCTACGTCGGGTTCTTCCTCGCGTATCGCAAGGAAGGCCGCGCGTCGTTCCCCGTCATGTGCGCGTGGGTCCTCGCATATTCCGTTATCTGCTACGTGCTGGGCTTCGGCAACTGGTGGATCAACGCAGTTCCCGCGTTCCTCGTGGGCATCAGGTTCGCAGATAAGAAAGAAGAGAAGAAGAGCATCGTCTGGCCGGCAGTATGCGCCGCCATCGCTGCGGCCTGCTTTGCCGTCACCGAGAACGCTTCTGCCATAGCAGCCGCCACGGGCTTCAAGAATTACGGCGTGCTCGATATATGTGTGGTCATCCTGCAGATGGCCGGCTCGTCCGCGTTCTCCGTCGCGTGTTATTACATAACGCTCCTGACGCCCGCAGAAGACGCGAAGAACAAGGCTCTCGCGGTGGTGCGTAAGGTGCTTACTTTCCTGGGCGGATTCACGCTCGAGATCTACCTCGTGCACGGGATATTCGTGAATGTTTTCGGTCCGAACTTTATCGGCAACAAGGTGCGCCCGTACTGCTATATCAGGAGCGTGCCGCTGTATGTGCTCGTCGTGTGCGTGCTGTCTCTCGGCGCGGCGTTCGGCCTGAAAGTCCTGTTCGACCTGATCTCCGAGAACTACTACCGCTTCACGGTCCTCGAGAAATTCATGCACAACACCAAACGCAACCTCATTATCCTCGGCGTGATCGTCGTCATCGGCACGGTATACCTCGGCATCAAGCATAATTCCGACTCGGCCGCAGCGCGCGACCAGCTCTCGAAATACAAGCAAAGCAACATCACCATGGTGGACGCCGCCGGCGAGCAGATCGCGGTCTACACGCAGGGCGAAGGCGAGTACACGGTGGTCCTCATGAGCTCCATGGAAGCGCCCGGATCGACACTTAACCTGCGCACCATAACGAGCTACCTGGGCGACGAATACCGCGTGGTGATAATCGATTTCCCGGGTTCGGGATTCAGCCCCGATTCCGGTGCGGAGAAGACCGTCGACCATTACGCGGACATCATCAAGGGCGTGCTCGATTCGCTTGGCATTACGGATAAGATCATCCTCATGCCGCACTCGTTTGCAGGCCTATACGCGTTCCGTTATATCGAGAAGTACCCTGACGGCATTGCCGGCATGATCTGCATAGATGCGGCACCTCCGGAAGCCGGCCCGCACCTCATCCAGGGCAAGTTCAAGACCACGGAAGAATACGAGTGGAACATCGAGCGCGGTGTCAGGTCGGACATGCTTTGGAATCAGCTCGCGACCCTCACCGGATACGTCGATATCGAGCTGGTCTACTTCGACCTGATGTTCACCGAGGGCATCATGAAAGACTACGCCCCCGCGATCAAGGAGCTCTTCATAGAAGGCAACCTGAGCGAGTCGTACATCTCAGAGCTCACCATGATCTACGCCAACAGCAAGACCATGTCAGGCTTCAAGCTCCCCGAGGACATTCCCGTCATGTTCCTGCTTAGCTCCGACGTCAAGTATTCCAAGGCGTACGGCATCAACTGGACGACCTGCTATGAACGCATGATAACCAACGCCGACAAGCAGAAAGTCGTTAACTTCACGGGCAATTCGTATGCCGTCTATTACTACCCGAAACTGTTCTCGTCGCAGCTGACCGCTTTCATGAAAGAGAATTCCTATATCGCCGAATAAGTCCCGGATGACAATCCGCGACTTTATGTGTATATTTATTCCGTTATGAGCAAAGGTCTGGTATTGGAAGGCGGGGCCATGCGCGGCCTCTTTACTGCGGGAGTTATGGACGTCCTGATGGAGAACGGCATCGAGTTCGATGCCACCATTGGCGTGTCCGCAGGCGCATGCTTCGGCTGCAACTATAAGTCCAGACAGATCGGCAGGGTGGTCAGATACGCCACTAAATACTGCAATTACTGGAAGTTCTGCTCGTTCCGTTCGTGGCTTCTGACGGGCGACGTCTTCGGCGGGCAGTTCTGTTATTACGATATCCCGAAGGAACTTGATAAGTTCGATTACGAGACATATAGATCCAACTCTATGGATTTTATCGTCATCGCCGTGGACATCAACACAGGCGAGGCAGTGTACCACAAGATGGAGACCTGCGACGACGAAGACATCAAGTGGATGCGCGCATCCGCGTCCCAGCCGGTGCTGTCTCGTCCGGTTAAGATCGGAGACTCGCTTTATCTCGACGGCGGCATGCGTGATTCCATCCCTTTGAAGTACATGAGGGACCACGGATACGACCGTAACATTGTTATACTCACGCAGCCCGAGGGTTTTGTGAAGCAGCAGATGAAGGTCATGCCGCTCATCAAGCTCCTGACTCTGGGCCACCCGAAGATCGCCGAAGCGCTCGAATCACGCCCCGCGATGTACAACGAACAGACCGCTTATGTCGCCGAGTGCGAGAAGGCGGGGAATACGCTGGTAATAAGGCCTGACGCTCCGCTCGGTCTCAAGACAGTCGTCCATGACCCTGATGAACTCCGCCGCGTGTATGAACTCGGGCGTAAGGCGGCTGAGAAGCGGATGGACGAGATCAGGGCGTTCATGGCCTGAGGGTTTTCGCGCGTTCGGCAGTGTTTGCCGCACCGGCGGTGTCCTTTTTCGAGAAGGCACGTCCCTGCAGATCCCCGTAAATCCCTGCAAAATCCCCACATAGCAGTGTATGTTGCAGTGTATTTTGCCCGCAGATCCCCGTAATTCACTATAAAATCCACGCATAGCAGTGTATAAAGCAGTGTATTTTTCCCGTGGAGCGGGAGACTGCACAAAAGTAGCAAAATATTACTATCATTTTCCGCACCCACCGCAACATACAATGCCCCCACAGGGCACCGACTTCTATATGAATGCCCACCCGTCAATGCTATAATCTCAAAAGGAGATGATAAATATGAAGATCTGTACATTCTGTGGTTATCAGGCTGAGAATTCGGCAAAGGTATGCACAAGCTGCGGTTCAAAGCAGTTCAACTATATCTGCCCGAATTGCTCCAAGGAATTCGAAGGCAAGTTCTGCCCGGCGTGCGGCACGAATTTCAATGCCGTCGCCAAGACCTGTCCAAAGTGCGGAAGGAAGTATTTCTCCAAGGCGTGCCCCGACTGCGGATACAGCGAGTTCATGGAGACCGTGCAGCCGCAGGCACCCGCTGCAAATGCAGGTTACCGTAATGCATTGAGAGGCGCTCCTTCCGACAGGAAAGCCATGCCGGCATTCGTCGCAGGCCTTCTCGGATTCATGATGTTCATGCCGCCGCTCTCGGTCGCAGCCATCATAATGTCGGCCAGGGGAAGGAAAAAGGAAGACATCGATCAGCGCAGCAAGATGTATTACGACTTGGGTCTGGCGCTGGGCGTCGTCGGTCTGGTATTGTTCATTATGATGTTCGCCGTGATGATCTTCGGCGGCGCAGCAAGCGTGATGTCGGAGTATTATAGGAAATGAAGATCTGTACGTTCTGCGGTTCACAGGCTGATAACGCGGCAAGGGTCTGCCCGAGCTGCGGGTCCAAGGAGTTCGAGTACAGATGCCCGAACTGTTCGACGATGTTCACGGGCAAGTTCTGCCCCTCTTGCGGCACCACATACGATGCAGTGCCCAAGACCTGTCCGAACTGCGGCCGAAAGTATTTCTCCAGGGCGTGCCCCGACTGCGGTTACAACGGCATCAACAGGCCAATAGCGCAGCCGCAGACACCCGGCGGTACGGATCACGAACAAGAGAATTCTGTGCATAACATATCTTCTATGCGCATGTCCCGGAATTCAGGAACAGGCACCACGAACAAGAACATCATGACGGCGTGGCTCCTGGGCATGATGGGTCTTTTTACCTGCCTGCTGCCGCTGCCGATCATCGGTCTCGTGATGGCATACAAGGAGAAGCAGAAAGGCGATCTCAGCGAGCAGGATCAGAAATATCTGAACGGAGCAGTGTCTTTCTGCACACTGGATATAGTTATCGGCTTCATTGCGCTTGTGATGATGCTGGTGGCGCGCAGAAATTGAGGTGACATACAATGAGGATTTGTTCTTTTTGCGGATGCAGGTTCCAGGAGAGTGTTCCTTCCTGCCCGAACTGCGGCTCGACCAACTATGAGCACATCTGCCCGAACTGCGGCAATTCGTTCGAGGGTTCGTTCTGCAACGACTGCGGAATAAGATTCGACGCCCCGCCGAAAACATGCCCCAACTGCGGCAAAGTGTTCTACACCAACGCCTGCCCCGACTGCGGCTACAGCACGATGCAGACCAGAACGCAGCCGGTATCCAATGACGGCTCGTCACAGTATTCGCAGGGTTCGCAGAGCTCCCAGGGCTATACCGCGCCTACATATTCCGGCAATGACTATACCTCTTCGAGGCGTGTCGGGCTTGATGTATCGGCACTGATAGCCTCTATCATGGGACTGGCTACCTGCATGTTCCCGCTTTCGATAGCCGGATTGTGCCTGGCGATCAAGGAAGAGAATAACGGCAATTCGAACGGCAGGACAAAGGCGGCAAAGTACATCGGTATCGCGGGCATAATCCTGTTCATGTTCTTCTTCGTGGTCGGCATAATCAACGGATTCAATGATTAACCTTCAAATAGCCTCATTTGGCCTCGGGGATTTCCCGGCAAGTGGTGTATAATGACGGGCTGAAGACTGAGGTCTCGGCCCGTCTTTTGTATTGAATATTGACTTATGCGGAGGATATAGAGATGAATAAGAAGTTTATGTGCGCGGCGCTCGCATCAGCGCTCCTTCTGGCAGGATGCAAGGCGGCAGAACCTGCAGCAACCGAAGTGCCGGCATCGCTCCCTGCTGAGAGCTTGGCGTCGGAGGTTTCAACTGAAACTTCTGCAACGTCTTCTGCGACAGAATCGACCGCGCCTTCCGAGAGTGTTCCGTCGCTGGAGGATATGGATTTCGAGGGCGTGCTGCTCTACATCGTCGACGGCAATCTCTTCACGGATGATGACGTCGTGGAACTCTTTGGAAGCACGACTACCGAGGGCATCCCGCAGACAGTAGAAGACTACATCGCTGACTGCGTCGAGGAGTCCCACGATTACTACTATGCCACCGACGTCAACACAGACGCAGGCATCTTGAACATCGCAGAGATCAACGACTATACATATATCGAAGATGAAGACACTGTAAGGACCGTGACGGTCAGGCTGATCGAAGTTGACGATGATTCTATAGACGATTACAGCGTCGGCGATAAGGTTACGGTACACGTCGAATCTTCCGTCGAGTACTACGACGAGAACGATGAGCTTGTAGTCGAAGAGTCTGTGGATGACGAGCAGTGGCCGATCACCGCGATCGCAGGAAACTACATCCTCGCCGCCACCGAGTACGACGAAGACGGCAAGCCTAACACTGAGGCGCCTTTTGAAGACGAAGAACTCCAGGCCGTGTACGAGGCATTCGACGCACTGGGGTAAGTTGGCCCTTATTACCGGCAAAAATACAGCGGGGCGGACAGCTCCGCTGTTTGTTTTGCTGTCAGAATGGCCTTTTTCGGGGCGAAAATACAGCAGGGCAGACAGCGGTGCGGTGCGGATTGCTGTCAGAATGGCCCTTTTGGGGGAGAAAATACAGCAGGGCAGACAGCAGTGCGGTGCGAGTTGCTGTCAAAAAGGACCTTTTGGGGGCGAAAATACAGCAGGGCAGACTGCAGTGCGGTGCGGATTGCTGTCAGAAAGGCCCTTTTCGGGGTGAAAATACAGCAGAACAGACTGCATTGCAGTGCGGATTGCTGTCAGATTATCCACCCCGATAAACCATTAACTCTCTTCCCGCGGCGCACGTTCCTTCTCTATCTGCGGCGGCCCGCATTTGCTCCAGTCCAGCGCATCTTCCGGAATGAGCACATCGTATGACGCCAGTACCGCTGCGGCAAAGACTTCCTCATCGAAATTATTCTTGTCGAACATGAAGCAGTAGATCATCTCGCGCCCCTGCCGGTAGTTGTTGCCGGAGTAGTAATTGATCTTTTCCGCGATCGACCGCGAGTAATCGTATTTGTCTGTCATGCCGCCGATCTCCGCGTACACGCACCGGTCGATCTCATAGAATGACAGCAGGAAATCCGGCACGATCTCTTCCGGATTATTGATGTCCAGCGCCGGTTCGTACTTGTAGGGTATACCCATCTCAACGAGTTTGTCCTTGCCGAACTGCTCGTTCTTCGATTTGAGCACATCGCTTCCGCTGTAAACGGGGTTCTTGGGCGGCATCTTGTTCGTGTTAGCGACCGCATCAAGATAGAACTTGTTATCCATGTGATGCGGGTCCCAGGTATTGCTTATCGGGAACCTGACCTCCGGCGGCTCGAATCTGTACAGCGCACGCCAATCCAGCAGCAGCCTGTCGAAATCCGCTTTCGCCCTGATGTACCGGGCCACTTGCGGCGCGAATTCCCTGCCTTTGGGACTTTCCGCATTGTAGCGGATCGGATGGTGTTTGGTGACGCTCGCATCGTCAGGGATATAAGTTATGTACACATACGGCTTTCCGCCCATCATTGCCATCCGCCCGTGAACCATCTCCCTCAGCGCGCGCTCCCTGTACCGGATCTTCACGGCATGAACTTTCAGTGGCAAACGCATATTCCTGCCCTCCTTGTGTTGATGCCTATATTGTTAGCACGGAAAGCGCCCGAAAAACCCGACAAAAACCGACAAAAACCGACAAGACCCCGGTGCGCGTGAAGTGGCGTCGAAGTGCCGCAAAGCACTGGCAGATAAGGCTTTGCGGGGAGTCTGGCGTGCCGGGACAGCTTTTGGCCTCTCGAAAAAGCAGGCCGGACTGCAGTGCGGTGCGGATTGCTGTCAGAAAGGCTTCCCAGGGGGAAAATATACAGCAGGGCAGACAGCAGTGCGGTGCGAGTTGCTGTCAGAATGGCCTTTTTCGGGGCGAAAATACAGCAGGATAGACTGCAGTGCGGTGCAAGTTGCTGTCAGAAAGGCTTCTTTTGCACTAGTCAAGCAAAAGTAGACACTCAAACAAGAAAATATACACCTAAACTTTTTGGTAGAGCATTCGATATTGTTTTGGAGTCAGATAATTCAATGCGTACGCAGGCCGTTCTTCGTTGTA
>JAEEGJ010004267.1_pt1 | contig 49323 bp, 58 predicted proteins | sample 8958761 | NCBI WGS metagenome assembly JAEEGJ01 (sample SAMN16246546, study PRJNA631951) | gut metagenome | biome: gut microbiome; feature: rumen; material: RS-attached | host: Bos | place: Iran: Karaj | collected 2018-10
TGAGGTTGAGGATGATGTCCTGCATGCCCTCGATGACGCCGGGAATGGTGGCGAACTCGTGGTCCACGCCGGAGATCTTGATCTGACTGATAGCAAAGCCTTCAAGAGAAGCCAGGAGGATGCGGCGGAGGGCATTGCCGATAGTCTGTCCGTATCCGGGCTCAAGGGGTCTGAACTCGAAACGGCCGACGGTGTCGGTGCCTTCGAGCATGATCACCTTGTCTGGTTTTTGAAATGCTAAGATTGCCATATGTTTAAGGTGTTAAATGTTACTTGGAGTAGAGGTCGACGATGAGCTGCTCGTTGATGTTCTCCGGAACCTCGGCCCTGACGGGAGCGTTGAGGAACTTGCCGGTAAGGGTCTGGGGGTCGAACTCGAGCCAGGAGTACTTCGACGCGGATGCGACGCTGTTCTGGATGACCTCAAGGCTCTTGGAGCGCTCCCTGACGGCGACGACGTCGCCGGGCTTAACATTGGCGGAAGGGATGTTGCAGACCTTGCCGTTGAGGGTGATGTGATGATGCGACACAAGCTGCCTGGCGGCTGCCCTGGTGGGGGCGACACCGAGACGGTAAACTACGTTGTCGAGACGGGACTCGAGGAGGACGATGAGGTTCTCACCCTTCTGACCGGCCATACGGGAGGCCTTGTCATAGGTGTTGTGGAACTGACGCTCGAGCACGCCGTACATATACTTGACTTTCTGCTTCTCCTTGAGCTGAGTGCCGTATTCCTTGGACTTCTTGCGCTTGGAAGCGAGACCGTGCTGTCCCGGAGGATAGTTACGCTTCTCGAAATCCTTGTCGGAACCGAAAATAGGCTCGCCGAACTTGCGGGCGATCTTGGTGGTAGGACCAGTATATCTTGCCATGGTAATCTGTTTTTAAATGTTGGACAATTAAACCTTACGACGGCCTTTTGGTCTGCAACCGTTATGAGGCATGGGGGTGACGTCGATGATCTCGGTCACTGCGATGCCCGCGTTGTTGATGGTCCTGATGGCGGACTCACGACCGGCGCCAGGTCCTTTCACGTAAGCCTTGACCTTGCGGAGGCCGGCATCGAAAGCGGTCTTGGAAGCATCCTCGGCTGCCATCTGGGCAGCGTAAGGAGTATTCTTCTTGGAACCGCGGAAGCCGCACTTTCCGGCCGAAGACCAGCTGATGACCTGGCCCTGGGCATTGGTAAGGGAAACGATGACATTGTTGAAGGTCGATGAAATATGGGCCTCGCCATAAGCGTCAACCTTGACAACCCTCTTAGATGTTTGAGTTTTCTTTGCCATAATTCATCTGTTTTTACTTGGTCGCCTTCTTCTTGTTGGCGACAGTCTTCTTCCTGCCCTTCCTGGTACGGGCGTTGTTCTTGGTGCTCTGGCCGCGGACGGGGAGACCGTTGCGGTGACGGATGCCTCTGTAGCAACCGATATCCATGAGACGCTTGATGTCCATCTGGACGGAGGAGCGGAGCTCACCTTCGATCTTGTAGTTCTCGCCGACCTCGGCACGGATGGCTGCGATCTGCTCGTCATTCCAGTCGCCAACCTTGATGCCATAATCGATGCCGCACTTGTCAAGGATCTTCTTCGCAGAGCTGCGGCCGATACCGAAGATGTAGGTAAGACCTATCTCCCCTCTCTTGTTGTTGGGTAAATCAACACCGGCTATTCTTGCCATAATTTATTCTACTGTTAACTGTTATACAACTGAATATTATCCTTGGCGCATCTTGAACTTGGGGTTCTTCTTGCAGATCACATAGAGACGGCCTTTACGCCTGACGATTTTGCAATCCTCGCTACGCTTTTTGATGGATGTTTTGACTTTCATATTGTGTAAAATTTTATTTGTATCTGAAAGATATTCTGCCCTTGGTCAAATCATAAGGTGAAATTTCAACTCTAACCCGGTCGCCCAGAAGAATATGGATAAAGTTCATGCGCATCTTGCCAGAAATGTTGCAGAGAAGGACGTGTCCATTCTCCAACTCCACCTTGAACATGGCGTTCGGAAGAGTCTCGATGACTTTTCCATCTTGTTCTATTGCTACTTGTTTCGACATTAAAATAACACTTTAAAAATTGATAGTTCCATCTTTCTCGATAAAATCGTAGGTCGACAGCTGCTCGGCCCGGCCTTTACGGACAACAACCGTAAGCTCGTAGTGAGCCGACTTGCGGTGATCTGCGGTGTGCACTGCCCAACCATTTCTAGCTAAATACACACCCCTTCCACCAGCGTTGATCATCGGCTCGATACAGATCACCATTCCCTCGACAAGGTGGGTGCCCTTGCCCCTGCGCCCATAGTTCGGGACGCCGGGCTCTTCGTGCATCTCCCTTCCGAGTCCGTGGCCTTCCAATTCGCGGACCACGGAGAACCCGAATGATTCTACGTACGATTGCACCGCGTATCCGATATCACCGGTACGGTTACCCGCCACAGCGGCTTCAATGCCCTTGTAGAGCGAAGCCTTCGTCACGTCAAGGAGCTTCCGGGTCTCGGCGTCCACCTCCCCGACAGGGAAAGTGTACGCCGAATCACCGTTATAGCCCTTGTACAACGTTCCGCAATCCACCGACACGATGTCGCCCTCCTTGAGGACGTAGTCCGACGGAAATCCGTGGACCACCACGTCGTTGACGGACATGCAGAGTGCTGCGGGGAAGCCATCATATCCAAGGAAGCTCGGAATCGCACCGTTGTCGCGGATGAACTCGTCGGCCACTCTATTCAACTCTAAAGTTGTCACACCTGGAGCGACCCTTTTACCGACTTCAGCCAGCGTCTTCGAGACGATAAGGGCATTCTCGCGCAACAGCTCGATCTCTTCCTCGGTTTTAGGCTTGACCATCTTCCTATTATTCTATTTCAAAATTACATTCCAGAGCGTCCGGTCAGACGGCCGGTCTTCATGAGGCCGTCGTAGTGACGCATCAGCAAATAGCTCTCAATCTGCTGGAGGGTATCCAGGACAACACCCACGAGGATCAGCAGCGAAGTGCCGCCGAAGAAGCTCGCGAAGGAGTTGTTGACGCCAGCCCTCATCGCGAAGGCGGGAAGGATGGCGATGATGCCGAGGAATACGGAACCGGGGAGGGTGACCTTCGACATAACGGAGTCGAGGTACTCGACGGTCTTCTTTCCGGGCTTCACTCCGGGGATGAATCCTCCGTTCCTCTTCATATCCTCAGCCATCATGGTAGGGTTCACGGTAACTGCAGTATAGAAGTACGTGAAGATGACGACGAAGATGAAGAAGATGAAGTTATACCAGAATCCGGTATAGTTTCCAAGGGTAGCGGCAAGTCCGCGGGTGGCATCCCAGCGCGAGAAAAGCAGCGGGAAGAGCATGAGCGCCTGGGCGAAGATGATAGGCATAACGCCGGCGGCATTGATCTTCAAAGGGATGTACTGGCGGACACCACCGTACTGGCGGTTGCCGATGACACGCTTGGCATACTGTACGGGAACCCTCCTGACAGCCTGCACGAGTGCGATGGCGAGGACCACGACGAAGAACCAGAGAACGAGCTCGACGATGAAAAGAAGGACGGCGCCGTTGGTGGTGGTGAGCTTGTCGGAAGCCTCGGCAACGATTGCGTGAGGGAAGCGGGCCACGATACCGATCATGATGATGAGGGAGATACCGTTGCCGATACCGCGGTCGGTGATGCGCTCACCGAGCCACATGACGAACATCGAACCTGCCATCAGGATGATCGTGGACACGAGGTTGAACCAGAAGTTGCTCCAGCCGAGCTGGTTGACGGCCACGAATGCCTGGCCGGGAATCTGGTTGTGAAGGGCGGCCATGTAGGCGGGACCCTGGATGCAGAGAACCAGGATGGTCAGGTATCTGGTCAGCTGGTTCATCTTCTTACGGCCGCTTTCGCCCTCCATCTGGAGTTTCTTGAAGTAGGGGACGAAAACGCCGAGCAGCTGGACGATGATGGATGCCGAGATGTACGGCATCACGCCCAGGGCGAAGATCGAAGCGTTACCGAACGCACCGCCGGAGAACATGTTCAGGAGGCCTACGAGACCTTCCTGAGTGCTGTCCTGGAAGGATGCGAGGAGGGTGGCGTCGATACCGGGGAGCACGACCTGGCAGCCGAAGCGGTAGACCAGGATCAGCGCGAGGGTATAGACGAGCCTCTTGCGCAGCTCTTCGATCTTGAAGATATTCTTGATAGTCTCAAAAAACTTCTTCATCTCATTACTCGATTACGATAGCCTTTCCACCTGCAGCCTCGATCTTGGAGACGGCGGTCTTGGAGAATGCGTGTGCGGTGACGGTAAGAGCGGCGGTGAGCTCGCCGTTTCCAAGGACCTTCACGAGGTCGTTCTTGGAAGCGAGGCCGGCCCTTACGAGGTCCTCACTGTTGATCTCGGCGACATTCAGGGCCTCGGCGACAGCCTGGACGGCAGCCACGTTGACGGCCTTGTACTCTACGCGGGTAGGGTTCTTGAAGCCGAACTTGGGAAGTCTTCTCTGGATAGGCATCTGGCCTCCTTCGAAGCCGATCTTGTGCTCATAACCGGCGCGAGCCTGTGCTCCCTTGGTACCACGGGTGGCGGTGCCGCCCTTGCCGGAGCCTTCGCCGCGGCCGATTCTCTTGCATTTCTTGGTTGCGCCCTTAGCGGGGGTCAAATTCTCAAGTTTCATAATAAGGTCCTCCTCTTAGTCAATTTCTTCAACCTTTACGAGGTGACGAACCTTTTCGAGCATACCCATCGAAACGGGGGTCTTCTCCACCTCAACTGTCTGATGCATTCTGCGGATACCGAGGCAGCGAAGATTCGCAATCTGCCTCCTGGTCTCACCGTTGGTGCTGATCACCTGTGTAATTCTGAGTTTTGCCATAATCTTGCCCTCCTTATCCGTTAAAAACCTTACTCATGGGAATACCGCGGAGACCGGCGACAGTGTAGGCGTCCCTCATCTCGGTAAGACCGGCGATGGTGGCCTTCACGAGGTTGTGGGGGTTGGAAGAACCCTTGGACTTCGCAAGGACGTTCTGGATACCTGCGGACTCGAACACGGCGCGCATGGCACCGCCGGCCTTTACACCGGTACCGGGAGCGGCGGGCTTCATGAAGACGCGGGAACCGCCGAACTTCGCCTCCTGCTCGTGAGGGATGGTGGTATTGATGATCGGAATCTTTACGAGATTCTTCTTGGCATCCTCGACACCCTTGGCGATGGCCGAAGTGACTTCGTTGGCCTTTCCAAGACCATAGCCCACGACACCGTTTTCGTCACCGACGACGACGATGGCCGCGAAACGGAAGTGACGTCCGCCCTTGGTGACCTTGGTCACCCTCTGGATGGCGACGAGTCTGTCCTTGAGTTCAAGGTCAGAGGTCTTTACTCTCTTAACATTTGTATTTGCCATAGTCTTTCAATTAGAATTTAAGGCCGCCTTCGCGGGCAGCGTCTGCCAAACTTTTAACCCTGCCATGGAAGAGATATCCGCCACGGTCGAAAGCGATGGTGGTGATACCCTTCTCGAGGCAACGCTCTGCGATGGCCTTGCCGACGATGGCAGCGGCCTCGATACCGGTCTTGCCTTTGCACTGTGCGGCAAGGGCCTTGTCGTTGGATGCGGCGGCTACGAGGGTCTTGCCCTGCTCGTCGTCGATCACCTGGACGTAGATCTGCTTGTTGCTTCTGAAGACATTCATCCTCGGCTTCTCAGCGGTGCCGCTGATGTGCTTGCGGATACGGTAGTGAATCCTTCTTCTTCTTTCAATTCTATTCAATGCCATAACTCAATCTCCTATTATTTAGCGGATGCAGACTTACCGGCCTTGCGACGAAGCTGCTCGCCGACATACTTAATACCCTTGCCCTTGTAAGGCTCCGGCTCACGGAACGAGCGGATCTTGGCGGCCACCTGGCCGACAAGCTGCTTGTCACAGCTCTTGAGGACGAGGACGGGGTTCTCACCCTTCCTGACCTGGGGAGTCTCAGCCTTGACCTCCTTGGGGAGGAGAAGCTGGATGCTGTGCGAATAACCGAGGTTGAGGATGACCATCTGGCCCTGGACCTCCACGCGGTAACCGACACCGACGAACTCCTGCTTTACTTCGAAGCCTTCGGAAACGCCGACGACCATGTTGTGGACGAGTGCGCGGTAGAGACCGTGCATCGAACGGTGGCGGGGCTGGTCCGTAGGACGGGTGAATTTGATTTCATTTCCCTCAATGGTGACCTCGATGTCCGGATCAACTTTCTGGCACATCTCACCGAGAGGTCCTTTAACCTTGACAACGTTGCCGTCGAGAATCTCTGCGCTCACGCCGGCCGGAAGGTTTACAGGCAATTTACCAATTCGTGACATTTTATTCTGTACGTTTTAGATTAATAAACATAGCAAACAACCTCACCGCCGACGTTGAGGTCCTTGGCCTCCTTGTCAGTGATGATACCCTTCGAAGTGGAAATGATGGCGATGCCGAGGCCGTTGAGGACGCGCGGCATGTTCTCCACGTCGGTGTAACGCCTCAGACCGGGAGTGGACACGCGCTCGATCTTCTTGATCGCGGGAGCCTTGGTCTGGGGATGATATTTGAGGGCGATCTTGATGGTGCCCTGGGGTTTCTCGTCGATCAGCTTGTAGCTGAGGATGTAACCCTTCTCACAGAGGATCTTGGTGAGAGCCACCTTCATCTTGGAAGTGGGGATCTCGACGACCTTCTTACCGGCGAGGTAAGCATTACGAATCCTGGTGAGATAATCTGCAATTGGATCAGTCATTTTTTTGTCTTTTTTTGGACCGGCGTATCTTACGCCCGATATCCGATTGTTAATATTATATCATATGGCGCACACGGCGCCTGGATGTTACCAGCTAGCCTTCTTGACTCCGGGGATGAGGCCGTTGGAGGCCATCTCGCGGAACTGGATGCGGCTGAGGCCGAAGTCACGCATGTATCCCTTCGGACGACCGGTCAGGGAGCAGCGGTTGTGAAGGCGGACGGCGGAAGAGTTCTTGGGGAGCTTGTCGAGAGCAGCCCAGTCACCGGCCTCTTTGAGAGCCTTCCTCTTCTCGGCGTACTTGGCGACCATCTTGGCGCGCTTCACCTCGCGGGCTTTCATTGATTCTTTTGCCATAGATATTCTTATTTATTATGTTTCTTGAACGGAATACCGAACTCCTTGAGGAGAGCATAAGCCTCTTCGTCAGTCTTGGCGGTGGTCACGAAAGTGATCTCCAGACCGTGGATGCGGGGGTTCTTGTCGATGTCGATCTCGGGGAAGATGATCTGCTCCTTGAGACCGAGGGTGTAGTTGCCCTGTCCGTCGAGCTTCTCGGCGACACCGTTGAAGTCACGGATACGCGGGAGGGTGACACGGATGAGCTTCTCGAGGAACTCGTACATCTTGACGTCGCGGAGCGTAACCTTGGTGCCGATGGGCATGCCCTTACGGAGCTTGAAGTTGGAAACGTCCTTGGTGGAAGTGGTGATGACGGCCTTCTGTCCGGTGATGAGGCTGAGTTCTTCGGCTGCCTCCTCGACGATCTTCTTGTCCTGGGTGGCGTCGCCGACACCTTCGTTGATGGTGATCTTGACGAGCTTGGGGACCTGCATCACGGTGGTATAGGAGAACTGCTTCATGAGCTTCTCCACGATTTCCTCTTTATAGACCTTCTTGAGAGTAGGTACGTATCCTGCGGGCACTCCCTGTACCTCTGCAGGTTTGTTGGTAGCTTTCTTTGCCATAATTATTTGATCTCCTCTCCTGACTTTTTAGCGTAACGGATCTTCTTTCCATCGACGACCTTGTGGCCAACCCTCGTGGGCTTGCCGGACTGAGGGTCGATGAGCTGAAGGTTGGAAACATGGATGCCGGCCTCCTGCTTGATGATGCCGCCCTGAGGCTGCTTGGCATTCGGCTTAGTGTGCTTGCTGACGAGGTTGATGCCCTCGACGATGACGCGGTCCTTGGCGGGAATCACGGAAAGGACCTTTCCGGTCTTGCCCTTGTCGTTACCGGCGTTTACATACACGGTATCGCCTTTCTTGATATTAAATTTCTTCATGATCTTATTCTTTTAAAGGACCTCGGGTGCCAGTGAAACGATCTTCATGTATTGGTCGCGAAGCTCCCTGGCGACGGGACCGAAGATACGGGTGCCGCGGAGCTCGCCGGCGTTGTTGAGAAGGACACAGGCATTGTCGTCGAAACGGATGTAAGAACCGTCAACCCTGCGGATCTCCTTCTTGGTGCGGACCACGACGGCCTTGGTGACCGTACCCTTCTTGGCGTCCGAACCGGGGATGGCGCTCTTCACTGCGACGACGATGGTGTCGCCCACAGTGGCATAACGGTGATGGGTACCGCCAAGTACACGGATGCAAAGGACTTCCTTGGCTCCGCTGTTGTCGGCTACCTGTAAACGTGTTTCCTGCTGTATCATAATTACTTGGCTTTTTCTACGATTTCAACTAATCTCCAATTCTTGGTCTTGCTGAGCGGGCGGGTCTCCATGATGCGGACAGTGTCGCCGACACCGCACTCGTTCTTGTCGTCATGGGCGACGAACTTGGTGGTCCTTTTGACGAACTTGCCGTAAAGGGGGTGCTTCTCCCTGACCTCGGCGGACACGACGATGGTCTTGTCCATCTTATCGCTGACCACTACGCCTATTCTTTCCTTGCGAAGATTTCTTTCCATAGGGATATCTGTTTAATTCTGTTTCTTTTCTTTTTCAGCGAGGATAGTGATCATGCGGGCAATATCCTGCCGGGTCTTCCTGAACCTGGACGTATCCTCTAATGGAGAGATAGCGTGATTGATCTTCATGGTATCAAGATTGGACTTCTCCACCTCGATGCGGTCGCGCAGATCCGCTATGGACATTTCGCGTACTTCTGAAACTTTCATTTTCTTTCTCCATTAATATTATTCAACATAATCTCTGCGCACGACAAACTTGGTGGCTACCGGAAGTTTGTTGGCTGCAAGGCGCATAGCCTCCTTTGCGACAGGGAGGGAAACACCCTCGGCCTCGAAGATGATACGGCCGGGCGTGATCGGAGCTACGAATCCGTAGGGATCACCCTTACCTTTACCCATACGGGTGGAGAGGGGCTTCTTGGTGACAGGCTTGACAGGGAAGACCCTGATCCAGATCTGACCCTCACGGTTCATGTAACGCGAGATAGCCTGACGGGCAGCCTCGATCTGCTGGGCGGTAAGCCAGCAGTTCTCGAGAGTCTTGAGTCCGAAGGAACCGAACGCAAGCTGGTTGCCACGCTGGGCGTTGCCCTTCATGCGTCCCTTCTGTTCCCTTCTAAATTTTGTTCTCTTAGGTTGTAACATCTCTGTATAACTTTAAAATAATTTCAAACTTCCCTAAATCCCTGAGAATCAGCTGGTTGGGCGAACTTCTCCTCAATTTTGGGACTGCAAAGATACTAAAAAAATCTGAATATGAAATAGTTTTAAGATATTTTTTCACATATTTTCGACATGGAAAATTGAAACTTAATCTGCGTTTTTTCAACGACTTAACACACCTTGTGGAAAACTTTTTCCCTCGGTTTTCGACATCGCCGTGACAGGCCTTCGGCGGAGCATTTTCCGCGGAGACGACGGCCTGCCTGCCAGCGAAGGGGGAGGATTGTTTCTGGCCGGATATTTGAAGCGGAAAAAAGTCCTTATATTTGCAAGTTGTGAAAAAGAGCACCGCCATACTTGTCGCCACCGTTGCCGCCATACTTCTGGCGGCAGGCCTCAAGAGTCCGTATTCCTCCGCCCAGAACAAGGGGCAGAAGGGATACCTCATGGCGTACTACGTGGACGTCCAGGGCGACACCATCTTTTATGACGAGTTGCCGCCGGTATGGTGTTTCCCGAAGGGAACGCGCCGCGACCGCAAGGACTGGCGCAACTACTACAAGCTCGTCTATAATTTCAACAAGGTATATCCTTACGCCATCATGGTCAGCAACGTGCTGAACCACGTCGACAGCACCATCGAAGCGAGCCACTTCAAGAAAGCCGAAGAGAACCGTTATACGAGCGAATGGCAGAAGCAGGTGCTCAAGGATTTCGAGCCCATCATCCGCAAGATGACGGTCTCGCAGGGCCAGCTGCTGATGAGGCTGGTGGACCGCGAGACATCCAGGACCTCCTACAAGATCGTAAAGGACTACCGGAGCAGCGTGTCGGCCGTGTTCTGGCAAGGCATAGCACGCCTCTTCGGCCAGAACCTCAAGAGCGCGTACGACCCGAAGGGCCAGGACGCTCAGACCGAGGAACTGGTCAAGGCCTGGGAAGCCGGCGAATTCGACCGGCTGTACTACTCCGTGTTCATGGAATGGCCGACTCCGACCAAGATCCCGTCGAAATACCAGTACTGAGACTGGTCCATCCAATCCTTCATCACGATCAGACGCGCGCCTGAGGGCAGCGTCAGGTCGGCCTGCGCGTGCAGGTGCCCGAAAATGAAGCAATCCACGTGGGTCTGCGAAGAAAACTCCTCCGCCCATTTGTAAAGCGGCTCTCCGGCACCCCTGAAAACATATTGCTCATTGCGGGCGAGCCGGCTGTGCCGCGACCACCCGCGGCCCAGCCAGAACGCGATACGGGGATGAAGCGAGCTGAACAGCCGCTGGATGAAGCGGCACTTGAACATCGAGTTCATGAACTTGTATCCGCGCAGTCCGGGGCCAAGCCCGTCGCCGTGCCCAAGGCAGAACACCTTGCCTCCGATCTCCACCAGCTGCGGCTGCTCGCGCACCACCTTGATGCCCATTGATTCGAAATACGAGTAACACCAGATGTCGTGGTTGCCGGGGAAAAAATACACCAGTACTCCGGCATCCATCAAGTCCATCAGCTCGGCGAATACGCGCACGCTGCCTTTCGGCACCACATCGTGGTATTCATACCAGAAATCCCAGATGTCGCCCAGCATATACAGCGCAAGGGTGGTGTCCCGGGGAATGCCCCGAAGGAATGATACGAAACGGGCCTCGCGTTCGGAAGGATCCTTCACCGCGAGTCCCAGATGTACGTCAGAGACGAAATATACTCCCTTGCGCTCCGCCATCGGCTACAGCAGAGTGTAGATGATGACTGCGAGTCCCACGAGAGCGCAGTAGAGGGCGAACCAGCGCAGCCTGGCTTTCTTTACAAGCGCGATCATCACCTTGCAGGCGAACAGTCCGGACACAAACGCCGCCAGGAATCCCACCAGGAGGGGCAGCATGCCAACGGACGAAGCGGCCATGTCACCGCCGACCACGTCGAGGAAAGCCTCGCCGAGGATGGGGACCAGCACCATCAGGAACGAGAATTGAGCCACGGCCTCGCGGCGTACGCCGCAGAGCAGGCCGGTGCTGATGGTCGTTCCCGAACGTGAAAGGCCGGGGATAACCGCGAATGCCTGACCGATACCGACTACGAAAGCCTGCCACCAGCCGATGCCGTTGCGGTATTTGTCAGACAACGCGGCCGCAGACTTGCGCCGATAAGAGACTATGTCGGAAAAGAGCAGGAGCATGGCGGTAACGATGAGCGCCAGGCCCACGACAAGCAATGAGGAGAACAGCGACTCTACTTTGTCCTTGAAGAACATGCCCACCACGAACACGGGAATCATCGACACGCAGATCTTCAGGATATAGTCGGTCTCGTCGTTGTATTTGAACTTGAACAGCCCGCAAAGGAGCTTCCAGATCTCCTTGCGGAACACGATGATGGTCGCCAGGACGGTGGCGACATGCACCGTGACCTCGAACACGAGGTCTTCCGCCGCCTCGACGCCGAGGATTTCGCGGCCTATGGTGAGATGGCCGCTGCTGCTGACCGGCAGGAACTCCGTGAGTCCCTGGACCAACCCGAGAATAAGCGCCTGCAACCAGTTCATGGCCTACTCCTTGGGACGGCGGCCCTTCAGGACGCCCATTATCGCCAGGATCTCTATCACGACTCCCGCCAGGATCACCAGCGGAGCCGCCACGAGACGACGGAAATCAAACATGTCATAGTTGAACACCTGCGGGTCCTTGACGCCCCCGCCGGAAAGGAGGATATACCCCGCAATCATCACCAGCACGCCGATGATGAGCTGTTTCAGCCCCTTGGGGGTAATGGCCATCTTGGGATTCTCTTCCATTATCAATAATATAGTTCATCCTTGCCGGAAGCGACAAGTTTGTTTACGACGAAATAAGTGCTGACTACACATATGAGCACGCCGCTGACCAGCACGATGCCCATCACCATAAGCAGGAGCTTAAGCGAGAATATCTCGAAGAGCTGCGCGAACTCCCTGCGCACGAAAAACAGCAGGCCGAGCAGCAGCAGGATGGCGATGAACGCCGAGAAAAGCCCCTGGAACACCGCCTGCACCAGGAACGGGCCGCGGATGAACGAGCGGGTGGCTCCAACAAGCTTCATGGTATGGATCGTGAAACGGCGCGCGAATACGTTCAGGCGAACGGTATTGTTGATCAGCACGAATGATATGAAAAGCAGAAGGATGATAAGGATGCCCAGCACCGCCGAAATCTTGCGGAGGTTGGCGTTGAGAGCCTCTATCAAGGATTGCTGGTACTCCACCTCGTCCACAAGGGGAGACTCCATGATCCTTGCCTTGACGATGTCCAGGCTGTCCGGAGACACATAGCCGGCCTTAAGCCTTACGTTGACGGAGGCCGGGATGGGCGAGGCCTCGAATATGTCGAGGAATCCCTCGCCAAGCATCTGCTCCATCTCGCGTGTGCCCTGAGCCTTGGAAATGAACTCCGTAGCCAGCACGAAATCGAGCGAGTCGAGTTCGACCTGGTACTCCAGGGTCTGGGCGTCGCTGATATCCGGTTTCATCAGGACGGAGATCTGCATGTGCTCCTTGAAGTAGTCCGAGACGCCCTTCGCGTTGACCAGCAGGAGGCTCGCCACCCCCACCAGGAGCAGCACCAGGCTTATGCTGAGTACCGTGGAGAGATAGGCGCTGCGCAGACGGCGGCGCATCATTCTGTTCTCTGCTTTGGACATGGGCCGATCATTCAATTAAGACTCAAAGATAGTGAAATATCGAAATATGAAAAAAAAATCTTACCTTTGTAGTTGTATATAATTATAACTAAACAAAATGGAAGAGTCCGTAAAAAGAGTACTGTTCGTCAATTCCGAAATGTCCCCGTACCTTCCGGAATCGGAAATAGCATCCATTGGCCGTTATCTTCCACAAGGTATCCAGGAGAAGAAGAAAGAGATCCGTTCGTTCATGCCCCGCTACGGCTGCATCAACGAGCGCAAGAACCAGTTGCACGAAGTCATCCGCCTCTCCGGGATGAACATCATAATCAGTGACGTCGACCGCCCCCTCATCATCAAGGTGGCATCCATCTCGGCCGCCAGGCTCCAGGTATATTTTATCGACAATGAAGATTATTTCCGCCGCAAGCAGACCTACTTCGACGACGAAGGCCGCTTCTTCGCCGACAACGGCGAGCGCGCCATCTTCTTCGCCCGCGGCGTCCTGGAGACTGTGAAGAAGCTCCGCTGGGCGCCGGACGTCATCCACTGCCAGGGCTGGATCTCCCAGGTACTTCCCCTATATCTCAAGAAAGCATACAGGGACGACCCTATCTTCTCCGGCAGCAAGATTGCGCTGTCCCTCTTCAACGACACCCCCAAGGAATCCTTGGGCGAGGGTTTCGGCAAAACCGTCCTGTTCGGAGGCGTCACTCCGGAGGACGTCCCGCTTCTGGAGCACGCAGATGGCATAAATCTTGCGAAAACAGCGGTGCAGTATTCCGACGGCGTCATCCTCGGATCCCCCGACGTGGAGCCGGAGCTGGTATCCTTCTGCGAGGAACGGGGTCTACCCATCCTCCGGTACAGCGCCGAAGCTCTCGCCAGCGGCAGGTACGTCGACGAATACAACAGTTTTTATGATCAGTTGTAAACAATGATTTCACGACTCATGAGACGGGTCGCGGGCTTGCTTGCCCCGGCCCTCGTCATATCGGCACTCCCCTCCTGCATCACGCGGGACAACACCTTGGGTTCGAACCTCGTCCCCTTGTCGCATCTGTACGATGTCTATACCATGGAGTTCCCGCTCACCGACATCCAGATGAAGATGCTGGACAGCCTCTCCGGATACTCCAACTACCGCATGACCATCGGCGCGGTGCGCGACCCCGAATTCGGCCTGACGAAGCGCTCCTGCGCGCTTTCGCTCGTCCCGGTCTCCGACTCCGTCGACTTCGGACGCAACCCCGTCTTCAAGTCCTTCACTTTCACTGCGGCCAGGGATACCATCAGCTATGCCGACCCCACCGAGAAGGACATCCTCCAGAACATCAACGTCTATGAGCTGCAGGACCCGATGGATTTCTCTTTCGTGGACCTCAATACCCCCGTAGCCCACAAGGACGAAAGGATCACCGACGGCATTCTCGTCTATAACGGCAAGGATTCCCTTTCTTTCCGCTTCAACAAGGCCTTCGGAGAAAAGTACATGAACATCTCCACGGCGGACCTTAAGGACATGAAGGAGTACCTCAAGAAGTATCCCGGCATCTACATCGACACCGACGAGCCCGTGGGCATAGGCGGACGCATCAACATGTTCAACCTCCAGCTTGGAGTGAACCTGTCATACGGCTATGTTACCAAGGACTACGCCGAGCTCAAGTTCTCGGCGGAATATAACGGCGCACGCAAGGACAGCTCGTTCCTGTTCTATTTCAGCCCCAACGACTTCGTCGACCTGAACACGCTCGTCCAGGCCAAGAAGGAAAGCGACTATCCCGATTACTATACCTTCCCCCAGTACTGCTTCAACAGCACCTACCACGAGACCCGCGGACGGGAAGGCCGCGCAACCGACAAGATCCGCATCGAAGGCGGCGGCGGACTCAAGGCCGTATTCTCCGCGCAGGAGATCCTCGACCGCATGCGCGAGGACATCATAAAGCACGGAGATCCCTCCGAGGTGGTTATCACACGCGCCTCGCTGATCCTGCCCTTCGAGTTCCCGGATGATTACAAAGACATGTTCAGGTATCCGGACTACATCAGCCCCACCTGCCGCATAAGCCACAAGGACGGCGTTTCGTTCGCCAACCTTACCGACGTTTCATCCACCAGCGAAGATCCCGGAAAGATCAACCGCTCGCTGCTCCAGTACTCTCCCGACATCACCTACCACATCCAGAAGCTCCTCACGGTCGACGACAGCGCCAACATCTCCAACTACGACATCTGGACCCTTCTGATGAGCACGGAGTACTTCGAGGCCGACAACAGCAACTCCGAAGCCATGAGCGAGTACATGTACCAGATGCAGCAGATGATGTATCTCAACAGCATCTACAACGGATATGGCGGCTATGGCGGATACGGAGGATACGGCTATGGCGGTTACGGTTACGGCTATGGCGGCTATGGTTATGGAGGTTACGGCGGCTATGGCGGATACGGATATTCCAACTATTACAGCATGGCCCTTCTTGCCTCGATGTACAACTCCGCATCCTCATCGTCCAACCTCAAGTCCAGGATCGACATGGACAAGGACCGCTACTTCGACGCAGTCCTCAACGGCCCCGAGGCACCGGACGGACGCGTTCCGATGATGCGCGTGATCTACGCCCTTCCGAAGGAATAGGTTCCTTCGATGCAATACAAAAAAATGAGGATGACCGTTATGGTCATCCTCTTTGTGTTTACGCTTTATAGGTGCTACTCACCGAGCTTCTCCTTGACCTTGTCAATGGCGTCCTGTACAGTAGCGATAGCGCTGGTTTCCTCATCCGGAATTTTGATGCCGAAGACCCTTTCGAACTCCATGAGAAGCTCCACGGTATCGAGAGAGTCAGCACCGAGATCGTTGGTGAAGTTCGCGGTCTCAGTGACCTCCGAAGCCTCGACGCCGAGCTTGTCGACGATGATCTCCTTAACTTTTTTTACGATTTCCTCGTACTGCATAATTCTAAGATTTAGTTTATGTTTTAAAAATACACTTCTTTGCAATGTTCGGCAAAGTAACGAATTATTTTTTAAATCTCCAAACTTCCGTCTCCTTTGCCCGTTGCCGTACGTCCCTACGAAAGCTGCTCTTTGCAACCATCGTGCCGTTTGCTCAGGTTGATCCAGATCCTGAGTCCGTTAAGCGAATTGAGGAGGTAGAACGCGTACTTGACGACGTAAATCGCTGAGTATTGGTCGGATGTCTGGTGCAGAGAAACGCTCCACATTATGACGGATGCGATATTGACCATTATCCAGAATATCCACTGCTCCATATATGCGGTGGAAAGGAGGTACTGGCCCAGAATGTTGCAGACCATACTGACGGCATCCATCAGCACAGCCACACGAAGGAACCGTCCCGCCGCTTCCTTGTCCACGGAACACAGTATAAAGTAAACGACTATCGTCCCGACCAGGAACAACGCCGAATACAGCATCCATTGCTTGCCGGACAGGCGTCTCGCTTGAACCTGCTTATGGGCCTCGGCGCCACGCTTGCGCCATTGGGCGAAACCGATAAACTGCATAGGAACGAAATACAGGCCGTTGATGATGGCGTTGCCCAGGCCCGCGCCTCCCCTGCGCCAGCTCACGAAGCACATTACGGCATAGATGGCCACGTCGAGCAACCCGAACAGGAAAGTCAGGATACGGCCGTTTGCCGAACACACCACGCTGAGTATGCCCATCAGCGAGCCGAAAGCCGCGATGAGCAGGCCGATGCGTCCGCTCTCGGCGGCATCGAACTTGAGGATCGTGGTCAGCACGATCGCAACAATCATCCCTATCAGGATGAACGCGTTGAATACTTTATTGAATTTCTCTTCCATCTTCACCCGGAATCAATGCGGCGCGGATGCGGGCGGCGAGGGCCGGGCCGACCAGCTTCGCGAGGTCGGCCGGCGCAGCCGCCGCTATGCGCGCCACGCTGCCGAAATGCATCAGCAGCCTTTGTTCTGTCTTTTCGCCCACTCCAGGGATATCCCGGAGCGCGGAGTGCACCTGGGCCTTGCTCCGCAAGTCCCGGTGGAAAGTGATGCCGAAGCGGTGAGCCTCGTCCCTTATATGTGTGATTACACGGAACGCCTGCGAATTCCTGTCCAGGAAAAGCGGATAAGGATCGCCTATCCGGATAATCTCTTCCATCCTCTCGGCCAGGCCGACCACGGTAAGCTTGTCCTGGATGCCAAGCTCGCACAGAGCCTGCCACGCGAAGTTTAGCTGGCCCTTGCCGCCGTCTATCACGATCAACTGCGGCAGGTCGTCCGGATCCTCGGCCAGCATGCGGGAATACCGGCGGTTCACAATCTCCTTCATCGAGGCGTAATCGTTGGCCCCGACGACGGTCTTGACCTTGAACTTGCGGTAGTCTTTCTTGGACGGCACGCCGTTGCGGAAGACCACGCAGGCCGCAACGGGGTTGGTGCCCTGTATGTTGGAGTTGTCGAAGCACTCCATATGCACGGGAGACTCCTTCATGCCCAGCGCCACCCTGATTTCTTCCACGACCGCCGCACGGAAAGCGTCGGGATCTGTATGCTCCCGCTGCTTGAGGGAGTTGAACTGGAACTCCTTCGCGTTCTTCACGCTCAAGGACAGCAATGCAAGCTTGTCCCCCTTTACGGGGATGCGGAATTCCACTCCGGGGATGTCCACGTCCGGCATGAAGGGCACGATCACCTCCTTGGACAGCTGCCCGAACTTCGACTCGATCTCGGCCAGGAACGCGCTCAGGACCGAAGCCTGCTCCTCCTCGATGTTCATCTTGAAACCGAGGTTCAGCGACTGCACTACGGCCCCGGAGCGGATGCGCAGGAAATTGCCGAATGCCTCCGCGCCTTCGAAAATGAGGGAGAATACATCGGCATCAGTGTCACGCGCTGCGGAAATGATGGAATGGGAATAATGCTTCTCCAACGAAGCTATCTTCTCCTTGAACTCCTGGGCCGTTTCGAAATCCAGGGCCTCGGAGGCCTGCAACATACGCTCGCGGTAGCTGCGCAGTATGTCGCCCACGCCTCCCTTCAGCAGCGAAGTCACTTCATCGATCCAAGTTCCGTACTCCTCGATGGAAACCGCCCCGATACAGCACCCCCGGCATTTTCCGATATGGAAGTCAAGGCACGGACGCACCTTCTTCCGAAGGATCGAATCGGAGTCTATCTTATGCTTGCAGGAGCGGAGCGGATAATTGGAGTAGAAGAAATCAAGGAGATTATGCGCGTAGGTGGCGGAACTGTACGGCCCGAAATACCGTGTTCCGTTCTGCACCAGGCGCCTGGTCAGGAACACGCGCGGATAAGGCTCCGAGGTAACGCTTATCCAGGGATATGTCTTGGAGTCCTTGAGCAGTATGTTGTACTTGGGCTTGTACTGCTTGATGAGATTGTTCTCGAGCAGCAGGGCGTCGGCCTCGGTATCGACCACGGAATACTGTACGTCGGCTATCTTCGACACCAGTATGCGGGTCTTGGTGTTGAGCCGTTCCGCAGGCACGAAATATTGGTGGACACGCTTGAAGAGATCCTTTGCCTTGCCCACATAAATCACATTCCCCTCGGAGTTGTAGTATCTGTAAACTCCGGGGGAATGCGGCAATAAGTCTATTTTTTCTCTTACGTCCACTATTGGGCGATGGCCGCAACGGCGTCCTCGAGGGCCTGGCCGCGGAGATCGCGCTTGACGATGGTGCCGTCAGGACCGAACAGGATCACATGGGGGATGCCGTCGATACCGTAGAGTTCGGCGGGTTCCTGGTGACCGTTGTTCATCTGGTTCCAGGTAATGCCATAGACGACGGCGGTGTCCCTGGTGTCCTTCCAGTTCATGCCGCGGCTCTCCTCCCAGACAGCGACGCTGAGGATGTCGAACTTGTCACCGTGATACTTGTTGTAAACATTGACGATGTTCGGGAGCTCAGCCTTGCAGGGCGGGCACCAGGGAGACCAGAAGTCCACAAGGATGTACTTGCCCTTGCCGACATAGTCGGAAAGCTTGCGCTGCTCGATGTTGAGGGTTCCGTCGGGGTTCTCGCCCAGGACATGGTCCACGGTGAAATCCACGAAAGGCTGACCTTCCTTGGTGGCGATCTTGGTATCAAGGCCTTCGGCGATCATCTTCACGAAGGGCTCCTCCTTGAAGGCGTCGCTCAGACGGCTGATGGCATCCTTGAGATCCTCGGGGTCGGCATAGTAATAACAGCTCTGGAGAGCTTCGAGGGCGACGGTGTCGCTCGGATACTTCTTGATGGTGGCAAGGCTCAGGTCCACGATTTTCTGTATGGTGGCCTCCTCGATGGCATCCTTGTCCTCGGCCTGCTCGTACTCGTCCATGATCTTCTGCATCTCCGCTTCATAAGCGGCGGTCTTCTCTGCATTGGTCTTGGGACCGTTGTTGCAGGACACAGCTGCGATGATGACGGCAGCTGCAATGAAAAGCAATTTCTTCATTTTCAAAATCTTTAAAACCGTGCAAAGGTAAGAAAAAATCTTTTATGCCAAGAGGTTGGACAGGAAAATGGCGATGATGGCCGCCGGTGCGACGTAGCGGATAAAGAAGTAAACCAGGCCGAAAACCCTGTCGTTGAAGCGCAGCTTTCCGCGGTTGGTGAACTCTTCGCGGACATCGTGCTTCTTCATCTTCCATCCGACGAAGAACACGAACAGCAGGCTGCCGAAGGTCATCAGGAAATCGGAGGTGAGATGGTCGCAGGCGTCGAACACCGTCATTCCGAACACGTGGAAATCCCTCAACGGTCCGAACGAGAGCGAACAGAGGACGCCGAGCGTCCAGCATCCGGCGAAGAGGATGGCCGTTGCTTTGGCCCGGGACATCTTCCTTTGGTCCACCAGATACGCCACGCCCACCTCAAGCATGGAGATGGAAGAAGTCAAGGCGGCGAACAGGATGGTAAGGAAGAAGAGTATGGCGACTATGTTGCACAGCCACGGGGCATCGACGCCCATCGTGGAGAAGATGAACGGAAGGGTCTCGAAGATGAGTCCCGGCCCGGCGCCGGGCTCGATGCCGGCGGCAAACACAGCCGGCATGATGGCGAAGCCCGCTATGATCGCGAAAAGAAGGTCGAAAAGGGAAGTGAACACTCCCGTCGCAAGGAGATTCTCGTCCGACTTGAGGTAGGAGGCGTAAGTCAGTATGCATCCCACGCCGAGCGAAAGCGAGAAAAACGCCTGTCCCATAGCAGAGAGCAGGGCCGAACCGGTCAACTTGGAGAAATCCGGACGGACCAGATAATCGATGCCGGCTTTCGCTCCCGGAAGATTGACTGAGTAAAGCATTATCAGCACTATCAGCAGGAAAAGCACAGGAGTGGTTAACTTCGTGAACTTCTCTATTCCACCCCGCACGCCGAAGATTATGACTACGGCGTTGACAAGGAGGAAAAGCGTATGACAGGCCAGCGGTCCCCAGACCGAGGAAATGAAACCGCCGAAAACGGCGGAATGCTCTTCCATCCCGACTGCCGGGTCGGAGAAGGACAGCGACAGCGATTTGAAGAAATACTCGATGGACCAGCCGCCCACGACGCTGTAGTAGGAAAGGATTATCAGCGGGGTGAATACGGTCAGGAATCCCATCCATTTCCACCGGGTGCCTGGAGCAAGCTTCTCCATCGCCCCGAAGGTGCTCAGGTGGGTACGCTTGCCGATGACCGACTCCGCAAGGAAAATGGGAATGCAGAGAAAGATGGCCGAGAAAAGGTAAACCAGGATGAAAGCCGCGCCGCCGTTCTGGCCTACCATGTACGGGAAGCGCCAGATGTTGCCAAGACCGATGGCCGAACCGGCCATGGCCATGACGGCGGTGAAGCGGTTCTGGAATATGCCCCTGTCCTTAGCCATTTCCTACAGCATGAAATTGGTGAAGAATATCAGGAGCACGGCGATAGGAGCCACCCACTTGATCAGGAAATAGACGGCGTTGAAATACGGGACGTTGCGTTTCTTGGATCCGCCGTTGGTGAATTCGTCGCGGACGTCGGCCTTCTTCATAACGAAGCCGACGAATACGACCGAAAGGATGGCCATGATCAGCAGCAGGATGTTGGATGCCACCCAGTCGAAAATGTCGAAGATGTTCATATCGGCGACCTTGAGACCGGACAGAGGACCGAACGACAGCGAACAAAGCACGCCCGCAGCGCCGCAGACGAGGAACATGACGAGCACGGCACGGCCGCGGCGCAGGCCGAACTTCTCCACGAGAAACGCCGTCCCCACTTCGATGAGGGAGATCAGCGAAGTCATGGCGGCGACTATGACCGTAAAGAAGAACAGGCAGGCGACGATGGTACTGAGGGCGGGAGCGTCCTGGCCCATGACACTGAAGATGTACGGAATGCTCTGGAAGATCAAACCGGGGCCGGCGCCGGGCTCGATGCCGGCTGCGAACACCGCCGGCATGATGGCCAGGCCGGCCAGGATTGCGAACAGCAGGTCGGAAACGGCCGTTCCTGCACTGAGGACTAGGATGTTCTCGTCCTTCCGGACATATGATCCGTATGTGATGATGATTCCCATTCCTAAGGATAGGGAATAGAAGCTCTGCCCGAGCGCATAGGCGAAAGTGCGGGGGGTGAGTTCCGAGAAGTCGGGCTTAAGGAGGTACTGGACACCGTCCCGGGCTCCGGGAAGGCTCATCGAATACAGTGCGATCAGCACGACGAGCATGAAGAGCACCGGAAGGATGAATTTGCTGAACTTCTCGATACCGGCCTTTACGCCAAGGGCGACCACTGCCGCCGACATGGCGAGGAAGAGGAGATGCATTATCAAAGGTGTCCAGGTCGAGGATGCGAATCCCTCGAAAACTCCACTCACTGCACCGGGATCAGTCCTCAGGAACTGCAGGGTGCACGCTTTGAAGAAATAATCGAGCGACCAGCCGCCGATGACACTGTAGTATGATGCGATGAGTGTCGGAATGATGATGGAAAGCAGGCTCACGGCCCTCCAGAACGGCTTGCCGGGAGCAAGCTTGACGAATGCGTCACGTGCGTTGCAATGACTGCGCCGGCCTATGACCACCTCGGCTATGAAGATGGGCAGCGAGAACAGTATCGTGGCGACGATATAGACCAGCACGAAGACGGCGCCGCCGTGCTCTCCAACCATATACGGGAAACGCCAGATGTTTCCCAGGCCTATGGCCGATCCGGCCATGGCGAAAATGACGGCAGTCCGGCTGCCGAAGCCTTCCCTCTTCCTTTCCATAGTCTGCTACTAACTAATCCTGTATTGAAAAAAGAAGCGCCTACTCGTGGCGTTTCTTGTACACGACGAACTCGAACTCGTATCCCGTCTCTTCGTCGATATGGGTCTCCGACACGGAAACCTTCTCCCAGTATGCATCCTCGATCACCGGGAAGAAAGCGTCCGCCTCGGGGATGGTGGTGTGCACGTGGGTGATATAAAGCGTATCCATGTCCATCAAGGCGGCACGGTACACCGAAGCCCCTCCCATTATGAAGCACTTCTCCGCCCCTTCGGCGGCGGCATAGGCCTCCTCGAAGGAATTCACGCAGATGACATCGTCCGGAATCGGGTCCCACCCGAGGTTGAGGACGATGTTCCTGCGGCCTTTCAGAGGACGGAAAGGCAGGGAGAAGTATGTTGTGCGTCCCATGATGACGGGGAAGCCCCTGGTCTTCTCCTTGAAATACTTCAAGTCTTCGGACAGGTGCCACGGCAGCCCGCCCTTGACGCCGATGGCCCAGTCGTCGGCCACGGCCACTATAAGGCATTTCTCCATAACTATACTGCTACCGGGGCTTTGATTGCCGGCCAGGGATCGTATCCCTCCAGCGTGAAGTCCCCGTAATCAAAATCGAATATGCTCTTTATCTCGGGATTGAGGCGCATCACCGGCAGCGCGCGCGGCTCGCGCGACAGCTGCAGGTCCACCTGCTCGAAATGGTTCAGGTAGATGTGCGTGTCTCCAGTCGTGTGGACGAATTCGCCCGGCTGCAGCCCGCAGACCTGGGCGATCATCATCGTCAGGAGAGAATACGAAGCGATGTTGAAAGGCACTCCGAGGAAAGTGTCGGCGCTGCGCTGATAAAGCTGGCAGGAGAGCTTCCCTTCCGCGACATAGAACTGGAACAGGCAGTGGCAGGGAGGCAGGGCCATTTTGTCCACTTCACCGGGATTCCAGGCGCTGACGATCATCCTGCGCGAGTCGGGGTTGTTCCTGATCGTGTCGATCACCTGCGAGAGCTGGTCGATGGAACGGCCGTCAGGGGCCGGCCAGCTGCGCCACTGGTGGCCATAGACCGGTCCCAGGTCGCCGTTCTCGTCGGCCCACTCGTCCCATATGGAGACCTTGTGGTCCTGGAGATACTTGACGTTGGTATCGCCGGCTATGAACCATAGCAGCTCGTAGATGATGGACTTGAGATGCACCTTCTTGGTCGTGAGGAGAGGGAAGCCCTCGCTCAGGTCGAAGCGCATCTGGTGCCCGAACACGCTCTGCGTGCCCACTCCCGTGCGGTCCTTCTTGATGACGCCCTCGCTGCGGATGCGCCTTAGCAGGTCGAGATACTGTTTCATTCTACAGTCCTGAACGCGAAGATGATGGCCTCTTCATAGACCTCTCCCGGACGGAGAACGGTGCTGGGATACTCGGGTTTGTTGGGCGAATCCGGGAAGTGCTGGCACTCGAGAGCCACTCCGTAATTGTTACCGTACACATGGCCGGACTTGCCCACAGGGCAGCCTGCGAGCCAGTTGCCGGTATAGACCTGGATGCCGGGCTGGGTGGTGAAGATCTCCACCAGGCGGCCGCTTTTCTCGGACCAGAGCTTGGCCGCGGCCTGGAGCTGTCCGGGCTCGGCGCCGTCGATCACCCAGCAATGGTCGTAGCCGTTGCCGATCTTGAGGGGGCCGAAGTCCGCGCGGATGTCGCGGCCGATGGGCTTGGCGTTGACGAAGTCCATAGGGGTGCCGGCTACGGGCTCGCTGTCTCCCAGAGGAATCTGGGTGTCGTCGGTGGGGAGATACTCGGAGCAGTTGAGCTTGAGCATGTGGTCGAGGATGGTGCCGCTGCCCTCGCCGTCGAGGTTGAAGTACACATGGTTGGTAAGGTTCACCACCGTAGGGGCGTCACACTCCGCGGTGAATGTGAGCTTCAACTCGCAGTCCTCGCTCCATTCATAGTGCGCTACGGCCTTGAGGTTGCCGGGATATCCCTGCTCCCCGTCCTCGGAGAAATACATGAACTCCACGGCATCACCGATGACGCGGCTGTCCCATATCCTCTCGGCGAAACCTTCGGGACCTCCGTGGAGGGAATTGGGACCGTTGTTGATGGGGAGGGTGTACTCCACGCCGTCAAGGGTGAACTTGCCGTTGGCAATGCGGTTGGCGAAGCGTCCGGGGACCTTGCCCAGGAACGGACCGTCGTGATAATATGCCTCCGGAGTGTCATATCCGAGCACTACGTCCGCGAGATTTCCATCCTTGTCGGGGACGCGGATGGAGACGATGCAGGCTCCAAGCTCGGAGAGGACGACGCTGGCTCCCTTGGAATTGGTCAGAGTGTAATAACGGGGTGTTTTCTTGATATCCATGTTTTTTTCGTTTAAATCCGACATTGATGCGTGTGAATGTCAAATTTAAACAAAAAAATACATTAATCCATACGGATACGGTTCAAAAACGAAAAGACGCGCTCCTCCGGAGCGTCTTTGAGTATCACGCGCTTGTCGGCGTCAAGCAGATACAGGGAAGGGATGGCGCGGACGTCATAAAGGAGGTCTTCGCGTATGACGCCGTCCGGGTCGTAGCCGTTGACCCACTCCCGGGGATATTCCGTCTGATAGTCTTTCCATGCGGGGATGTCCTCGTCGATGTACACGTTGACGACCGCAAGGCGGCCGGAGGAAATCATTTCCGGAAGGAAAGACATCGACTTGAGAGTGCTTATGATATCCTTGCATGCTTCGCAACCGGGGTTGGAGAAGAACAGGAGGGTGTGGCCGGCGCGGATATCATGCAGCCGGCGGGTGCGGCCGGCGGCGTCCGTGAAACGGAAGTCGGCGGCCACGGTGCCGGCGGCGTTCAACGCGCAGCAGCGCGCAGTGAACGCATAGGCGGGCGCCTGCGCCGGATCCGTAAGCGGGGAGTCCGCAAGGCCTTGCACATACGGAAGGTAAAGATCCTCGTTACGGAACGGGGAGTCGGGATCGTACAGATACTTTTCCGCCAGCCCGGAAAACACTTCGAGCACATTGGACAAAGTGTCTTTCATCTGCGCGGCCTCGACCTTGGAGAACAACGTCTCCATTCCCTTCCGGCCGGACGGGAGATCCAACGTTCCAAGGATGGATACGAATGTGGAGAAATGCTCTTCGATCTTGTCCCTTGAAACACCCAGGACGGTCAGGGAGTCGCAACGGTATCCTTCGCCTCCGGATAAAAAACGGTCCCAATAATGCTCCGCGGCGTAGGCCTGCCGGCCGGCGCCGTCGGAATACATTGCAGGAATCTGCACAATGGGGAAATCGCGGACCGCGACGGGCGCAGAGCCGGAGGCCCTGCCCTGGCGGGGTCCGCATCCGACTGCCAGCGCGGCCAGCGCCGCGCAGATAAGCAGCCTATGATTCATTGTTCTCGACCAGAAGGGCCTCGGAGACGTTGATGATGAAGTCGCCTATCCTTTCGAGCTCGTTGACCACATCCATGTAGAAGACTCCCATCTCATACTTGTTGTCCTCTGTATTGATGTGCGATATCAGCTCTTCGCGAAGGCTGTTGCGGTAGCCGTTGATGTTGTACTCGGCATCCGAGGCGTTGGAGATGTCCTTGAGGTTCTTGTATCCGATCCTAAGGTTGTCGAGCATGGCCTGGTAGGCCGCCTCGACATAGTCCATCAAGCGGTTGAGCTTGCGCAGCATGCCTTCGTCGAAGCTCTTGCCGTAAACATGGATGCGACGGATCATGCGGCCGATGGCTTCACCGGAGTCGCCGAGACTCTCCATCTCGCCGATGATCTTGTAGATGCTCTTGATACGGGCGGTGGAAGACGCCGACAGTTCGCCCTTGGAAACCTCCCCGAGGTACTGAGCGATCTCGTATTCGATGTTGTCGGTGATGGACTCGTACTTGACCAGCTTGTCATTGATCTGCTCGAACTTCTCCGGATCAGGCTCGTTGACGGCTTCGCGTATATATCCGAAGCCCTTGTAGCATATCTCTCCGAAATGGACGACCTCCTGCTTGGCCTCGTTGAGCGAAAGCTCGGCGGTGTTGAGCGGGCCGCCGCTGATGTACTTGAGACGGAAAACCTCGTCCTCTCCCTTCGGGGAAGGAACCATCCAGGTGACGATCTTCTCGATCACGGGAACGAACCAAATGAGGATCATCGTGTTGATGACGTTGAAGAGGGTGTGGAGGGTGGCGACGCTATATGGCAGGGAAGCCACGAGGGCCTGACGGGTCTGGTCATCCGCCGTTCCGAAGTCGGTAAGGGCGGGATTGGGGAATCCGAAGAGTTCGACTACGGAACCGACCAGCTTAAGGAAAGGATGGAATATGCTGAACACCCACAGCACGCCGAAAACATTGAAGAGCATATGGGCCCTCGCCGTCCTCTTTGCCGAGACATTGGCGACGGACGCGGCGATGTTGGAGGTGATGGTGGTACCGATGTTCTCGCCGAGAACCATGGCCGCCGCCATCTCGAAGGGGATGTAGCCGTTGGCCACCAGCACCATGGTGATGGCCATCGTCGCGGCGGACGACTGCAGCATGAGCGTCATGACGGCACCCGTGACCATGAATATCAGGATGGATCCTATGCCGTAACCGGTAAGGTGCGACAGGAAGATCCTGACGGGATCGTTGTCAAGAAGAAGAGTGGATGTCTCACGGAGTGTGCTCAGACCCAGGAAGAGCAGGGCGAAGCCCATCACGAACTCGCCGAAGCTCTTGCTCTGCTTCCTCTTGGAAGCGATGAACAGATAGCCCAGGAACATCAGCGGAACGGCGATGGCGCCGAGGCTGAACGAGCCTCCCCCGAAGGACAAGGCGAAGATCCACGCCGTGACGGTGGTACCGATATTGGCGCCCATGATGACGCCGATGGCGTTGGCAAGGGACAGCAGGCCGGCGTTGACGAAACTGACCAGCATCAAAGTGGTGGCGGTCGACGATTGGACGAGGGCGGTGACAACGATACCGGTCAGGACACGTTTGAACGCCGTGGAGGTCATCGCTGCCATGAACGACCTCAACTTCTCACCCGCCATTTTCTGAAGTCCGCCGCTCATGAGGGACATTCCGTAGAGGAACATACCCAGGGAGCCTAACATCGTGCAGACTTGAAGAACTGTACTCATGTGTTATCTTGTTATCTGGGCAAATTTACGTATTTTTTGTTAGATTTGCCCACGGATGAAACGTATCGGTGCCATATTTTTCCTGCTTTTGGCAGGAATCACGGCCAGTGCCCAGTTCTATTCTTCCGGGGATGACCCCGGAAGGCTTAAGTGGAGCACCGTCACGTCCGACAATTTCCGCATAATCTATCCGGCAGGGAACGATTCCCTGGCCCTCGAGTACGGGCAAGCCTTGGAAAGATACCGGACCGTCCTGGGTGCAAGCATCGGCTATGAGCCCAACTCGCAGTACCGCCGGCCGATGCCTGTCATCCTGCATCCGTACAGCGCCCAGGCCAACGGCTCGGTGGTATGGGCGCCGCGAAGGATGGATCTGTACACCAGGCCACAATCAGCGGCTCCCGAGCCGATGGATTGGATCACGGAACTGGCAGTCCACGAGTCGCGTCATGTGTCCCAGATGCAGTTCGCAAAGGGGCGGGGCTTCGGAGCCTTCAATGTCCTGGTCGGAGACCTTTTCACCGGAGCGTTGTCGGCCGTATATCCCGGCCCGGCGCTGCTGGAGGGCGATGCCGTCTCGACGGAGACGGCCCTCACCCGTGCCGGGCGCGGACGCTCGGCCGATTTCCTGGAGCATTACCGCGTGAGTTTCGCGAACGGGGATTTCAGAAACTGGTACCGATGGCGCTGGGGTTCGCAGAAGCTATATACCCCCGACCATTATAGGGCGGGCTATATGCTCGTGGCGGGAATGAGGTATGTCTATGACGACCCGCTTTTCACGAAACGTTACTATTCCAACATCGTGGATCCCATCTGGCCTTTCCCGTTCTTCGTCCTTCAGAGGACCGTCAGGCAGGCTTCGGGATTGCGCTTCAAGGATACTTGGACGGAAATCGCCTCGGCGCAGCAGGCCATCTGGGCTGCGGACGAGGAGGCGCGCGGCCCTTTCGGGCCCGCCAGGCAGCTTACCCGCCAGGGGCGCCTCTTTACGGAGTATCTCAGCCCTGAAGCCGCAGGCGACAGGACCTTTGCGGTAAGGCAGAGCCTGTCCGGGCCGCCGCAGTTGGTACAGTTGCTGCCTGACGGAGCAGTTTCCCCCGTCAGGCCTTTTGCCACGAATACCAGTCAATTGCGATATTCCGACAATCTGGACCGTCTGTTCTGGAGCGAAAAAGTCCAGGACCACAGATGGACATTGAAGTCGGATTCCAGGATTTATTATCTAGAGCCCGGCAGCCGGAAAGTACATCGGCTGACGCGTGAAGGCAACCTTGCCAATCCTTCTCCGGATCCCGACGGGACATCCGTGTCCGTGACGGAGTATCCTGTGGAAGGCGGCTCGGCGGTCAGGATACTCGACGGCCGCTACGGCCTGACGGAGCGGCGCTTCCCCGCTCCTGACAGCCTCCAGGTCGTGGAGACCGCCTGGGCCTCGGCTCCGACGGCCGCGGACAAGCGCCTTGTCGCCAGCGCCATCTCCGCCGGAGGGTTCGCTTTCTACGACGTACTCGACGGCTTCCGGCCTCTGACCGATCCGCTGCCGATAAAGGTCAAACAACTGCGGTCATCCGCAGAAGGAGTGTTCTTCGTCTCGGACCTCGGCGGCGTCAACGAACTCTACCTCCTTTCGCTCCCGGACGACCCCGGATCTGTCGGGACTGTGGCCCGGCTGACAAACAACCGTTTCGGAGCATCCGATTTCCTCCCTTCCGCTTCCGACGACAGCCTCACCTTCGCCGCATTGACACCGGAAGGCCGCATGCTCTACCGTGGGACGAAAGGATCTTACCCCGCGGAGACCGCTTCGTGGCCGATCGCAGACCGCCTCTCAGAGCAGGAGTCCGCACTCTCCTCTTCCGTAATAAGGGAAGCGGAGAGCAGATTCTCATCTCCAAAGCCTTACCGCAAGTTCACCCACTTGTTGCGCCTGCACTCTTGGGTGCCGGTATATGTCGACTACGACGCCATCGCAAATTCAAGCTATGAGACGGTTTTCTCGACGGCAGGACTCGGAGCCACGGCTTTCTTCCAGAACGACCTCGGTACCGCCAGCCTCATCGCCGGATACTCTGCGGCGCTCGACATCCAGAAAGACGACGCGGTCTGGGACCACTCGTTCCACGGCAAGTTCACTTACCGAGGATGGTATCCTGTCATAGAACTCAGTACCACCATGGGCAAAGGCCTCGCCCGCCGATACCAGTGCAATACCATACTGTTCGACGATCACCGCACAATGTCCATCGACGGAAAGGAAACGGACGTGCCGTCATTCCGTACGACGGCTCGGATCTACATCCCCTGGGATTTCTCCAACGGCGGATGGTTCCGCGGCCTGGTCCCCCGTATCGAAGCCCAATACTCCAACGACATCGTCAACACCGCGGAAATATACTACAGGATCCTGCACATAATCGGTGAAAAGTCCGGTGTATTCAGGATTCCGGCGGGCGCCGGCGACGGACATGTCGTGCCGATGGCGCGCTTGACGGCCAGCGTCCGCGGCTATGCCACCACCGGCCGCGGGCGCTCCGCGGTCTATCCGCGCTGGGGCGTGGGCGCCGAAGGCGGCTTCAGCATGCGCCCCGGCGCCACAGGCTTGTTCGCGCCCGCGGCCTATGCCTATTTGTATGGATATGTTCCCGGCTTGATGGACACTCACGGCATCCGTCTCTCGGCTGTATATCAGACACGGTTCGACGGCCTGTTCCCGGACAACTTCGTAAACATCCTGCCTCGGGGAATGGGCGGAGTCTCCAATCTTCAATCGTATCTTCTGACCAAGTATGAGTCCCAGACCCGGTTCACCTTCGACTATTCCCTGCCCCTGCTGCCGGTGGACTGGTCTGGTCTGGGTCCCGTCGCTTATGTCAAGAACTTCGAGCTCACCCTTCACGCCGACGGGACCATTCTCGGACGAAAGGCCGACGCCTTGCTTTACAGCGCAGGCGCCGACCTTTCCGTACGTCTTGGCAACCTCCTCTGGATTCCTTATGCCACCAGGTTAGGAGTCTCGTACAATTACGACGGAGGTTCCATCATCAGCGATCTTCCTTCGGATTACGACGTTCCCAAGCATAATTGGGGACTCGTTTTCATTGTCGAAATGCCCTGATTCCAAACTACATCTGTGCCTTGGTCCAGGGTTCCTCGGCCTTCTTGATCTGCTCGAGAAAATGGGCCTTGAGGTCGGTCCAACGGTAGTAAGGGCCGGAGACGGGTTGGACACCGGGGATAAGTACCTCCTTCTCGTTGTAGAGGACCTTGGTCAGGACTTCGCCTTTCTTGTCCCTGTAGAATATCATCTGGCAGTTGGCGGCCATGCCGATCTGGAAGAAGGAATACCAGCCCATATTGTGGGCCTGCTGGTACGGCATGATACGATGCTGCGGGTCGTCAACGCCCATCAAGGCGAAGAGGGGCAATAGGGAGGTGTCGTGACCGAAACGCAGGTCGGCGGCACGGTGGCTGCCGGGCTTGATGGCGGCATCCGCCTTATCGATGAAGTCCTGAAGGAGCGGACGGATGGCATAGCGGATGACGTCGCCGTTCTCGACGGAGCCACCCCACATGCGGTAGATATTGTCATTGCCGCTGGCCCAGAAATAGACCAGCTCCTGGGGTGTGAAATATTTCCTGTAGATGTCGACGCCGAGGAAGTCGATGACCTGGCAGAGACCTCCTGCGGTATAGATCGCGCGAACGAAGCTCTCGGGGTTGCCGAGGGCGGCGAGGGCGGCATCATAATCCTTGAACAGAGGGGTCAGGAAGCGCTTGAAATCATAGCCGGGAGTACCCGTGGCGGGGGTGAACCTCGTCGGGGCGGCAGGGGTCTGCGGTCTGAAGCCCGAAGGCATCGACATACGCTCCCTGGGCGCTTCGCCAGGCCTGCGGACGCTGAGGCTGGGGTTGATGTAGGACATGAACCTTTCCGCGCTGGTGAATGAGAAATCGTGGTCAGGGCATTTCACCGTCAGACTGTTGGTGAAATTGCACATACTGACGATGCAACGGAAATTGGTACTGGAGAAACTGTTGATCTCCATGCGGTCCTTGTCCTTGAACACCGGAGTGAAGCGCTCATACATCCTCTGGGCCAGCAGTTTGTGCTCACGCGCACCGCGCGGGGTAAGGGAACCCTCCATGCCCTTGTGGGCCTCAACAACGGCATTGACGTCGGAATAGAGAGCCTTCCCGGCATCGGTGAGGAGGTTCAGGGAGTCAAGGTATGCGAATCCCTCGAGGGCGGCGCGGGCAAAGGTGGAGTTCTGCTCGTAACGGGAGCCGTGGCGTCCGTAATGTGATATGTAGAACGGCTTGAAACCCTTCGGGGCCTTGGTGTCGACAATGGGGTCGAACTCATACGAGTGCATGTTGTTGGCTGCCCTGTCGGGGTTCTCGGTGAAGAGTCTCACGGCATCCTCCTGGGCACTGAGGCTGAGGCAGAAGGCCATCAGCAAGGAAAAGACAAACAGTTTTTTCATATCGTCGATTAAATTGATGATTATCTGAAAAACCCGGCCACGAATGCTGCGTCCACCCGGGTGAAGCCGACGGCGGCCGCCGCTATCTCCGGATTGCGCTGAAGAATGCCCCGGCAATCTTCATAGACGTTGAAGCCGACCGCCACCATCTGCATCGCCCCGTCCAGGGGATAGGCGAAGGTTATCTCGTTGTCGGCGCCGTCCAGTTTCAGGAAACGGAATGCGGCGTTCACTATGTCGACCGCGCGGTCCTTCAGGCTTTCCGCCACCTCGAGCCGGCTGACATACTTGGTCATTTCCATTACCACGTCATCAAGACCGGCATCGAAGACCTTGACCTTCTCGATAAGGTCGCCGGGCTCGTCCACGAAACGCAGGACATAGTCCTTGATCTCTCCGAAACCGCCATAAGCCTCGGAAGCCTTAGCTTCCAGCTCCCTGTCGCCGCCTGTCAGCCAGACCATCAGTCTCTCCGACGGATCGTGATATAGAAGCTTGCCGCGAATGAGATTCCTGGACCCGCAATGCGGACACTCCCAGACAAACAACGACCCGTCAAGAACTTGCGCCTTAAGCTCGGGCTGTTCTCCGACATTGACAATGCTGTATGTGTTGAGGGTATGGGAAGCTCCGCATCGGCCGCAGGAGACTTCTGTCCTTGATGTCATCCGGTCGTTAATTCTAGGCTATAGGACAAAAATAAGAAAAATAATGCTATTTTTGCCATGTTTAACGCTAAACCCAAACCGTTATGAAAGAAAATTGGAAATCTGATGATTGGATGGCCTGTTGGATTGGCTTCATCATCATTCTCATCGGAGCCGTCGCCGTTCTGACCGGTTGGTTCGATTTCTCCGCCCTTAAGTTCGGCACCTGGACTCTCGGCGAGAAAGCCGCCACGGCTTCCAGCCTCTGGAGCCAGTTCACTTGGAAGTTCCTCGGCAAACTCCTGCTCACTTTCGCCGTACTTATGATTCTCTTCGGCGGAGCGGTCAAGATCCAGGGAGGCAATCTCAAGAAGTACATTCCGGCATTCCTGATGCTGTTCTTCCTGGCCGTGATAGTCCGCCTCGTCAGTGCGGAGTTCACCCTCAACCGTTATCTCGAGTGGGCCTTCTGGGCTCTTATCATCGGTCTGCTGGTCTCCAATACCGTAGGTGTTCCCGAGTGGCTCAAGCCCGCCGTGCGTACCGAGTTCTACATCAAGGTCGGTCTCGTCATCATGGGATTCTCCGTGCTCTTCAGCAACATCGCCAAGTTCGGACTCTACGGATTGGGCATCGCCTGGATCGTGACCCCCATCGTCATCATCTTCATGTGGTGGTTCGGCACCAAGGTCCTGAAGCTGAAGAATAAACCTCTCGTCATGACTCTCGCGGCCGCCACCTCGGTCTGCGGAACCTCCGCAGCCATCGCTACCGGCGCCGCCGCCAAGTGCAAGAAAGACGACCTCTCCATCGCCATCTCCATTTCGATCATATTCACCATCCTGATGATGGTCTTCGAACCTATGATCATCAAGGCCTGCGGCATGACCCAGCTGATGGGCGGCGCGCTCATCGGCGGCACGGTCGACTCGACCGGCGCCGTGGTGCTCGCCGGCAATGCCCTCGGCCCCGAGGCCGAGCAGGCCGCCGTGCTCGTGAAGTCCATCCAGAACATCCTCATCGGCTTCATCGCCTTCTTCGTGGCCATCTTCTTCGCCACCCGCGTCGAGAACAGCGGAGCCGAGAAGGTCGGCGCCGGCGAGATCTGGAAGCGCTTCCCCAAGTTCATCATCGGCTTCTTCGTGGCCTCCCTTCTGGCTTCCTTCCTGTTCCAGCCCGTCTTCGGCGGCGACCAGGTAAGCGCCATCAACAAGGTCCTCGACCAGTACAAGAACTGGTGCTTCGTGCTGGCTTTCACCAGCATCGGCCTCGACACCAACTTCAAGGAGCTCGCCAAGCAGATGCAGGGCGGAAAGGTCCTCTGGCTGTACATCGTCGGCCAGCTGTTCAACATTGCCTTGACGCTCTTCGCCGTGTGGTTCCTGCTCAGCGGCGTGGTCTTCAAGGTTCCTGTCCTCGACCTGTTCAAATAGTGGGTCCGAAAGGGAAGAAGATATTCAAAATAGCCACGGCGTGCGTCGCCGTGGCTGTTTTGATTGTCGCTATCATCATAATGGTCCGGGGAGCGGGACTCTCGAAAGACCTGGATTTCGGGGCGGGAGCTTATTACTACGCCGACATCCCCGACTTCGAAAAGTATGTCGGCGGGGAGAGCAATCCCACATCCATCCCCTACATTGTCTATGTCCTGCTGTTCCTTGCCTGGGGCGCACTGATGTATGCCCTATGGAAGTGGATCGACCGGCACTGAGGCCGGTTTTTTTGTTCCCCGGCGATTGCCTTTAAGCCTTCTTCGACGTAACTATTATCAAGCCGCCGGAAGGATCGGCCTCTCCCTGGTATTTGCCTTGACCCTTCAGGTCCTGAAGGTATTTGGCGGCAGAGGAACCTTTCATCACCTCGATCGACTTGATGTTTTTGGGATCGAGTTTCTTGAATTCTTCCGCATTTGTCAGTTTGCCGTCCACGATATAGATGATGTCGTTCTCGGACATAGACGGATCGGTTGTTCTCACCCTTATCGCAGGTTGCTCCTTGTCTCCTATGGAAACGACCGTTGCATTGCTGAAATCTGAATCCATCAAGACAACGGCAGGCATCTGAGAGTTCCCTGCATTTGTCGTGATAAAGTGTATCCTGGTCGGTATTCCTCCGACGTTTTCCCGTCGAATTACATAAGAATTGACTGTCTTGCCTGCAAGCTGGGAACCGTTAAAGTTCTCAACCCTGACGTTGTCTATCAGATAAAGGTCGCTCGTATCCGCCTGAGCGGGAGCCGGCGCGGCATTCAAAGCCAATGCGCAAATGGTGGAAAGGATAATGCTTGTCATAATCTGTGTTGTTTTATTCTGTTGAAGCCAAGGACAGGGCACCGGTATCCCCGTCCTTTGACATGATGAATGGCAGGTCGCTTCCGTCCTTGAGGTGGACGGTCACAAGGAAATTGGCCCCGGAGGGAACGGCGGTGACGGACTCGATGTCGCCGAGGCCGAGGCCTGCGATGGCATTCAGGCCCTCGGCGACCTCCAGCGGCGTGAAGGCCGGGGCCTCCTGCGCCGCCGGGCGCAGCAGGAGGAAGAGCGCGAGCGCGGCGGCCACTGCGGCGGCGCAGCTCCAAAGGAGCCTCCTGCCGCACCGGGCCGCGCCCTCCTGTCCTGCATTTCCCCGCATCCTTCGACCAGCGGTCGAAGGATGTGGTCCCTCCACCTGCTCCCTTCTACCTTCGATCGAAGGATGTGCTCCCTCTGCCTGCATCCTTCTACCAGAGGTCGAAGGATGCAGACCGAAGGCGCGCTCGCCGGCGGCAAGGAGCGCTTCGGGGTGCTCTGCGAGCACGAGCCGCGCCACGGCGACTTCGTCCGCCTCGGGCGCGTGCTCCGCGAAATACTCCGCAAGGAGCATTTCCTCGCGTGCATCCGCCTCCGCATCCAAGTAGCGAGCTATCAACTCGCCGCGTATATCCTTATCCGTCAGGTTTTCCATTATATTTCCTTTTTCAATTGTTCAAGCATTTTCCGGCGGGCCGAAGAGATTGTCGTCTTCACGCTGTCCTTTGGTTTACCCGTAGCTGCTGCTATCTCGTCGAGCGACAGGCCTTCGTTGTTTCTAAGCACCAAACAGGTACGCTCCGTATCGGTCAGACCGGCAAACATACGGCGACGGATCTCGATGCAGTCGGACAGGTCCGTGGCAGCCGTGGCAGGAACGCCGCCTTCGTATGCATCGCCCCGCAGGGGCTGATGCTGCATCCTGCGGCGTCTGTAGTGCGCCACGCATGTGGTCTTGGTTATCCTCACGGCCAGAGCTTCGGGGTCCCTCACGGGGTATCCGCTTTCGGACAGTCCCCAGAGGGCAGTCAGCGCTTCCTGTACGATATCCTCGGCATCGTCTCCGCCAGCTGCTCCAAAGCGGCAGAACGCTTTCGCCACCGCGAGCAGTTTAGCGCGGACGCTTTCCGAGAATATATCGAATTCCTGTCTGGTCATTTCTTTCGCTTCTACATACAAGTAGCGCTTCGGCCATAAAAGTAAAACAAAAAACCGCCAAATCCTACCCGGAATCAGCGGTTGTCTGACTGCGACTTGCTCTAATCTCAGATCCTTGGTTTCTGGATGACGCGGATGATAAGGGATACGAAATAGACGATAAGTCCATAGAAAAAAGGAATCATCATGACCTTGAGCCCACCGCAGAGGACGGCGGTGGAGACATCACCGAATCTCTGCAGGGCATCGAAGACCTGGAACAATCCCAAAAGGGTTGCGAAAATGGAAACCACCAGCGCCCCGATACCGATTTCCTTGACCCAGCGGGGAGCCTTCCACGCCGCGAGGAAAAGCAGGATAAGGAAGACGGAGATGATAATCATAAACCCAAGGCCGCCTTCGACGAACAATTGACCGATAGACGCGCGCGTCCTCTCGATGGTCTCCGGGTGTGATACACCCAGAGAATCCACAACGTAATATACCTCTTCTTTCATGACTATTTGTTTTTTTGGTTCGATACAAAGTTACGGCAAGTCTGCCCTTTTCTCCAAAGTTGAAACCTTCTCCAAAGGCGTCAAAACCCCTTGTAGCGCTTTTTGCCTTGCAGACACAGCTGAATTTGTCTATTTTTGTTTTGAAATGAAGACAGTCGGACGCATCGCATATTGGCTGGCCGCTATCGTCGTTCTCGCCGCCATCCTCGTCAGCCTGGACTATACAATGGTCCAAGCCGTCCTCGTTTCGTTGCTGTTCTGCCCTTGCGCGCTCGCGCTGGAGTTCTTTATGCCCAAGGCCAGGAAACCTATTGACAAGATTTATCTGTCACTGGCCGTCCTCGTCTCGGTCATCTTGCTGATTATAGTCCTGCACTATTGCGTCTTGTACGGAATCACATCTGACAAATATATCGTGGACAAGAAGGATATTCCGCCCATGCTGATCAATCCGGCATTCCTGGGATTGATCTTGACCGCGCTTTCCTTCGGTGATTTCTTATGGGCGAGATGGTTGTCCAGGCGCTTCAAGGAGCAGGACCGAACCGTCACTTTCTTTTCCGACCGCCAGAGCGTCACTCTCAAGGTCGCGGACATCGCATACGTCGAGTCAAACGATACTGAAGTCCGTATCGTCACCCTGACCGGGGAGTCGTACCGTAACAAAACGGGCATTACCCAATGGGAGAACCTGCTGGGAGAAGGATTCCTCCGGATTCACCGTTCTTATCTGGTGAACGTAACCTCCTCCAGGTTGGTTTCCGCCGACAGTGTCCTGGTTGGAGAAACCAGACTCCCCGTATCGCGCAAATACAAGGAGTCCGTACAGTTTGCCCTGAACGGTTGATACATAGCATTTTCATCAAAGAAAAGGGAGCGACTATTCGCTCCCTTATTTCAAATTACCTTTCTGAGGGTTCCGGACCGTCTATCCAAGCCGTCGGGCGCCGTCGGAGATGACTACGTCATAGACCTTCGGCGCGTGGCCGAACTTCGCAGTGAACTGCTCGACGGCAGCGTCCACAAAGGGCTGATAGAGTTCCTTCTTGACGAGGTTGATGGTGCAGCCGCCGAAGCCGCCGCCCATGACGCGTGATCCGGATACATCCATCTTGCGGGCCAGCTTGTTGAGGAAATCAAGCTCTTCGCAGCTGACTTCGTAAAGCTTGCTCATGCCGAAATGTGTCTGGTACATCATTTCGCCGGCGGTCTCGTAGTCGCCACGCTCAAGGGCGTCGCAGACGTCCAGCACGCGCTGGACCTCTCCGATGACGTACTCCGCGCGAAGGAAATCCTCTTCGGGGATTTCAGCGCGGACCTCCTCGAGCCATACACGCTTGGCGTCGCTGAGGAATTCCACGTCGGGATGATTCTTGCGGATGGCGGCCGCGGCGTTCTCGCAGGAGGCGCGGCGCTTGTTGTAGGCCGACGAGGCGAGCTCGTGCTTGACACAGGAGTCAAGCAGCACGAGCTTGTAGCCGGCCGCTTCAGGGTCGAAGGGGAAGTATTTGTACTCCAGCGTCTTGCAGTTGAGGCGGATAAGGCATCCTGCCTTGCCGAAACAGGAGGCGAACTGGTCCATGATGCCGCAGTTGACTCCGCAGTAGTTGTGTTCGGTGGACTGGCCGATCTTAGCCAGCTCGAACTTGTCGATGCCATTGGAGTTCAGTTCGTTGATGGCGAAGGCGAAGGTGCTCTCGAGGGCAGCAGACGATGAGAGGCCGGCGCCGAGCGGGACGTCGCCGGCGAAGACCGTGTCGAAGCCGGCGACCTTGCCGCCGCGCTTGATGGTCTCGCGGCAGACGCCGAAGATGTATCGGGCCCAGGCCTGGTCGGGTTTGTCTTCCTCCTTGAGACCGAACTCGACAAACTCATCGTAGTCGAGCGAATAGGCTTTGACCTTATCGGTCCCGTTCAGGGCGATCTCTGCCATAATACCCTTGTCGATGGCGCCGGGAAAGACATAACCGCCGTTGTAATCGGTATGCTCGCCGATGAGGTTGATGCGTCCGGCCGATGCGAACATCACGCCGTCACGGCCATAAAGGGTGCGGAATTTTACCTGGATTCTTTCTTTCATTGTCATGGTTATATGTTTTTTGTTTTCTTTTGTGGATTTCTACAAAATTAAGAAAATAATACGTATCTCCTTTCTGCGGGGCTCTTCTTTTTTGTCATACTATCTGTACAAATAAACAGCCTTTCCCTGTTGTTTTCTGTTACAGACATTTCAGAATTGACCCTATTTGGCCATTGCGCGTTCTATCTGTACAGAGTTTCGCGGGTTTCTGCCTCTTTATTTGTTCAGATATAGGATTACAGAACGAGGCATCTTCTGATCTGTCCCGGGCTACAGTGGAAGCGTTTGTACAGGTCGTTCGCCATTGCGGTTTTTTCCTGTATGCTTATCTGGTAAACGGTACGGGGGGTCTTCCGCGCTGCCAGTTCGGAATCGATGATCCTGCAAAGATCGAGATCGGTCATAACCGAGAGGCCAAAACGTGTCTTTTCGTTTCGCAACATCTCGAGAATCATTTTATCCCTCTCCTGTTCATTTGCCAGAACCGGAGATTCTATGGTTTCCAACGTGACCGGAGGAAAAGGAACGGCGTCCGTATCCTGCTCTTTATTCCAATCTGCTCCGCTTTTGCGGGAAAGCATATAGTTGAACGCTTGCGGGGTGGCATAGAGCCCCTCAACCATTGGAACCTCTATTACAGACTCCCTTAAGAAAACTCCGGCAGTTCCCATTTTCCAAGACTGGTCGAACTCTGCCCGACGGGGTAATACCTGTCGGATCTGTTCCGGTGTCAGAAGGTTGGGGACCATGTCCTTACCAAGCTCTTTTCGGAAATATGCGTTGGCAGAACAATAGGGGTAAGCAAACGGTGTCTGGGAGATTCCATGGTGAACGGGGTTCTTCAAGACATATGACAACGCCGCAATCTGATGTCTGATGCCTTCCACTTCCTGCAAAAACATACCCTTTTCTCCCAAAGGTCCGGTCCGTCCATACTTGTTATTGAAATACATCGTATAGGACACACGGTGTATTCTTTGAAGCTCACCGGGACAGGAGGTTATATATATACCGTGATGGTGGCTAGTGAGGAAAGACTCCGCAAGGCAGAGGCTTCCTGTTTTATACAATGAGGAACATAAGGAGTTGAAGGCATAATTCATGTCTTCTTCGTTCCTGAACATTACTTCGTCATGAGAAGTGTAGCAGATGTGTTTCAGTGTTTTCATTTAGGTTCTGTCTGTTCACATTATTGTTGTTTTATGCAGTGCGCTTGTACAGATAGTCACACATTCCTTTGTATTCTGTCTTTTGCCAGATATCTGTACAAAAAATGCCGGACAGAGGTAATATGCTTGTACAGATAGGGCAGAGCAGAAACGTGGCTAAGGGCCGCGACGGGAGAGGGAGCGGCGACGGGAGAGGGAGAGAGGGTAGAGACGGGAAAGGGAGTGGGAGAGGCGACAGGAGAGGGAGAGAGCGAGGCGACGGAAGAGGGGGCGGGAGAGGCTACACGAGAGAACGAGAACGAAGTTACACGGGAGGGAGACGCGACGGGAGAGGAGGCGGAGACGGCAGATGGAGAGAGCGAGGCAACGGGAGAGGACGAGACTACGGGGAAGGTAGAAACTACTGGGGAGGTAGAGGCGGGGGAGATGAGGACGAGGATGGGGCGGTGGTCGCTGACGCCGCCGCGGTAACGGGGACCGGAATAGGTCCGTAAGGGCCGGTCCCCGGAGTGGGCGGCGTCACGTTCCGTCAGGAACGGCGGCTCGAGGACCGAGAACGAGGCCTCGCCTTCCAGGGCGGGCGAGACAAAGCATAGGTCAATGAGTTGCCACTCGCCGTTGAAGCGGATGCTTCCGATGCCGTTCCTGGGCCCGTTCCTGTTCTCCGGGGCCTTTGCTGCCGGGCGAACATTTTCCCGGAACGGGTCGGCGCTTCCCGAAGGGGGATTCAGCAGACGTGAGCCGGCAGCAAAGGCTCCGGAGAACGTGGCTCCGGCCGGACCGACCAGGCGACAGAGGGAGAGAGAAGGTGAGAGGCGGTCGAAGAGCGGGTTGTCGGGCGTGTCATTGAAGTCGCCGACGGCGACGATACGAGCCCATCCGGCGGCGGCTAGGGAGTCGCTGACGGCCCGCAGGCGGGCCACTGCGACCTCGCGCCGCCAGTCCGTCTCCCCACCGCCATATTTTGAAGGATGGTGGTTTACCAAGACGGCAAGGCTGTCTCCGGCCGCCGTCATGAACTGCGCGAGCAGGATGTCGCGGGTCTGCAAGTCGGGCGCGCTGACCCGGCAGGGCTGCGCGCTCACAAGCGTGAGCCGCGACGCCCGGTACAGCAGCGCGCAGTCAATCCCCCTCGGATCAGGCGAGTCGAAATGCACGATCTCATAGTCAAGCTTGCGCAAGGCCGTTTTCTCCACCAATTGCCTCAGGACGAAACGGTTCTCCACTTCCGCCATCCCTAAAACGTCAGGCAGCGCCGCCTCCGCTCCCCGGGCGCTCCCCGTCCAAAGGATTGTCTTAGCCACCGCGCTGCATTTCTGGTAGAACCTCTTTTTCGTCCACCGCCTCGGTCCCGTCGCCGAAAACTCCGTGTCCGACTCCCCCGTACCCCCGTCGATGAAATCAAAGAAATTCTCGAGGTTCCAGAACATTATCGCCACCCCGCCGTTCTCTCTTCCGGAATCCCGGCTCTCCCCCACCGTTCCAAACATAATGGCGGTCACAACCAATACCACCCTTCTCAACATACTGTAACCTATTCTCATTATCTTGCATTTTGACTTCCACGGATGTTTCAAAAGCCTGCTCCCGCGAGCGGATTGAACCGCAACCGCAACGGCGCCTGGGCGGAGGGACCGGAACAGACCTGGTTTCCCGGCGTTGATGGCGAGGCGGGGCAAGCACGTGCAAAAATGGGATAAGGATTCGTAAATAGTCTACAAATTCGTACATTTGCATCAGAAATATATCTTTTTATAGACCATGTCATTGAAATGCGGTATCGTCGGGCTTCCGAACGTCGGTAAATCCACACTCTTCAACTGTATAAGCTCCGGCAAGGCCCAGAGCGCCAACTTCCCCTTCTGCACCATCGAGCCGAACCTCGGCTCCACCAACGTGCCGGACAAGCGCCTTGAGGCCTTGTCCGAACTATGCAAGCCGAAGCGTACCATCCCAGCCACGGTCGACATAGTCGACATCGCCGGCCTGGTCAAAGGCGCCAGCAAGGGAGAAGGCCTCGGCAACCAATTCCTGGCCAATATCCGCGAGACCGACGCCATCCTGCACGTGCTCCGCTGCTTTGACGACGGAAACATCGTGCACGTAGACGGCAGCGTCGACCCTGTCCGTGACAAGGAAGTCGTAGACGCGGAGCTGCAGATCAAGGACCTGGAAACCGTGGAGACCCGCCTGGCCAAGGTACAGAAGCAGGCCAAGATGGGCAACGACAAGGACGCCCGCAGGCTAGCAGACCTGCTGGAGCGCTACCGCGCCGCGCTGCTCGAAGGCAAATCCTGCCGCACCGTCGCGCTGGTAAACGAAGAGGAGGAGGCTCTGGCCAAGGACCTTTACCTCCTCACCAACAAACCGGTGATGTATGTCTGCAACGTCGACGAAGCCTCCGCCGCCTCAGGCAACGCATACGTTGATGCCGTCCGCGAAGCCGTCAAGGACGAGAATGCCGGCATCCTGGTCATAGCCGCAAAGACCGAATCCGAGATCGCCGAGATCGAAGACTATGACGACCGCCAGATGTTCCTGGAGGAACTCGGGCTCGAAGAGTCCGGAGTCGTCAGGCTCATCCAAGGCGCATACAGCCTGCTCGGCCTCCAGACCTTCTTTACGGCCGGAGCCGACGAGTGCCGCGCCTGGACCATCCGCAAGGGCGACAAAGCCCCTCGCGCCGCCGGTGTAATCCATTCCGACTTTGAGAGGGGCTTCATCCGTGCCGAAGTCATCAAATACGATGACTATATGACCTATAAGACCGAGGCGGCAGTCCGCGCTGCGGGTAAGATGGGCATCGAAGGGAAGGATTATGTCGTCCAGGACGGAGACATAATGCACTTCCTGTTCAACGTCTAGTTCTGCACCTGGCCGAGGACCTCGAAGAGGGCCTTGCCGTCGATGACGACGGTGCGGTACACCGTATCATCCACCTTGTAATACTCCTCGCCGTCGAGGGTGATGATCTCGTAATCATCCGGCAGTTCCGCGATAAGCGCTCCGGCCGGAGGAACGATGGTCTGGTACTGTCCGTTGGCGCCCTCTATGAAGAAGATGCCGTCGTCATAATAGTACTGCTGGTTCGCGTTGGCGTAACTCTGGAAGAGTCCGAGACGCGAGGCGAGGTTGTACGACGCTTCTGCGGCGAGGTTGCCGGAGGCAATGGCGGCATTCTGGGCCGCAATCGTAGCGTTGTTCTGCGCGATGATTTCGTTCTGCTCCGCAATGGTGCGGTAATTCTCGTTCACGATCCTGTAGCTGCGGCGCACGGTGCTATAGTAGGCAAAGTCGCAGAGCACGAGGTCGAGATTGTAAAGGGCGCGGTCAAACAGGATACCGAATGGCGGCCTGCAGACGTAGTAGCAGTCATTCCACCAGCGGTAGTAGATACCGTCGCAGATATAGTAGTCTATGCCCCAGTAAGGCCTGATGACATATCGTGCGGGCAGTACGCGCACCCTGTATCCGAAGAAGTGAGGGCCCCTGTTATAGAACAGGGTGGGACGGCCGTGCTCGATGAAGTCACGCTCGCGGGGATGGATCCTCGGACCGTTGTCGCGCGGCGGCTCGGATGCGCGGATGCTTCCGCGCGTGCCGGCGCGCTCGCCTCCGCGGGGCTCAGCGGCAGAGGTGCCGCGAGGGCGTGCGGGCGTAACCGTCCTGGACGGACGCCCGTCCGCTGACGCCGCGCCGGACCGGTTCACCGAACCGGATGAGCGGCTGGCGCCGCTGGACCTGCTGACTCCGGAGGAGGAGCGGCTCGTGCTGCTGGAAGGCTGCGCCGTAGAACGCTGCGTGCTGGTAGAGCGCGACACGCTTCCGGACGTTGTAGAACGCCTGTTCTGCGTGGTCGTGGAAGGCCGGGACGCCGTGCTGCCGGAGCGCGAGGCGCTGCCCGTGGAATGGCTTACGCTACCCGATGAGCGGCTGACACTGCCCGATGAACGGGAGGTGCTTCCCGTAGAGCGGGACACGCTGCCGGAACTGCTGGAAGACCGGCGGTTCTGAGTGCTCACGGAAGGCCGCGAAGCGCTGGCCGAGGAACGTGAGACGCTCGAAGAAGAGCGCGATGCGCTGGAAGAGGGACGTGAGACGCTCGCGGAGGAGCGGGATGCTCCCGACGAGGAGCGTGAAACGCTCGAGGAAGAGCGGCTCGCGCCACCGCCGCCGCGGGACTGGGCAAAAGCCGTCTCGGGCGACATTGCCAAGGCTGCAACGACTGCTGCAATCCATGCTATTCTGAAGATCCTTTTCATATCGGCAGTTTTGTGTTTGGTTGACTATGTTTATCAGAAGACGTATAAACCGCCGAAATGTTAAAGGGGACGCATCCCTTAGCGGAATGCATCCCCTTTTTATCCGGTCAACCGGCAGACTTCTAGAAGAAGCGTGCCCTGTTGTCCTTTACGTCGGCGTCGTCCATCATTACCGACATGAGCATCTGGGAATTGTACTGGTTCTTCTGAAGTTCGTAGAGGGCGGCATCGTCCTCGGTGTAGAAGGAACCGGTGTCACGTCCCTTGACCTGGTACACATAGACTCCGATAGTGCCGGGCACCGGGCCGCTCACGACACCGATGGGGGCGTTGGAGAGAGCACCGATGAATTTCGGGTCGAGAGTACCGGAACCCATGGAGGCGAAGGTCACGCCGGACTGGCTGCTGACGGTCGTTCCCAGGGCATCGGCAATAGCCTCGAGGCTGGTCATGCCCTTGATCTGCTCGGCAATCTCGGCTGCCTTCTTCTCTCCGAGTTTCTCATTGTAGAGTTCGTCGCGGATGGACTGTGCAGCCTCGGCAACCGTTGCATATCCTTCATCGTGAACACCGTTGACGGTGGCGACGAAGAAGTAGTTCTGGTTGACGGTAATGATATCGGAAACCTGTCCGGGCTTGTGGTCGAAGGCCCAGCGGGTCACTTCCTTGGCATTGTCGATGGCACCGTAGGAGGAGGTGGCCTCGGTGATGCGCATCATAGGATGGGAGTAGACTCCGAGAGAATCGACAGCAGCCTTGTAGCCTTCGGTGCTGCCACCCTTCTTTGCGGAATGTGCGATGGTGGCGAACTTGTTGGCCTGGGCATAGAAGCCGTTGTAGGTCTCATTGCTGGGAACCGCGGTCTTCTCAAGGATGGCCACGCGCTTCTTCAGGACGGGAGCGGACTTCTTGGACACGAGGATCACGTGGGTGCCGTAAGGAGTGGTCTGCACATAGGGCTTGCCCACCTCGGCGTCGATGACGGACTCGAATCCGGAAATCATATAGTTCTGGGTCATCCAGCCGATGGCACCGAGCTCGCCGTCAAAGCTTGAACTCTGGTCGGCGGAGAAACGTGCCACGAGGTCGGAGAAGTCGGTTCCGCGCACGGAAGCGACCTGGACGAGGCTGTCTGCAAGGTGTGCGGCATTGTCGCCGGAAAGCAGGATATGCTTGACATAGGCGGAGTCGGAGACCATCGCGGTTTCCATGACCCTGGCGGAATAGAAGGTGTTGCCACCCGAGTAGATGGGGGAAGCGCCCTCCTGTCCGGAGAATGCGAAAATGTCGATGTCGTTGTTGATGGAACTGAGCTCACCCTCCTTGTACCAGTAGTTGGAATACGGCCTGTCGGAGTTCTTGAGGAGGAAATTCCTCACGTTGTCGGTAGTGGCGAACTCCTCGTGTACCTGGCTGAGCTTCTCGTTCACGGCAGCGATGTCGGAAGCGGAAGGAACAACCTCGAACACGACATATTCGATATCACGGCTTGCGCTCTGCTTGAAGAAATCCTTGTGCGTGTCGTAGAAGTCACGGATCTCGTTGTCGGTCACGACGATGGTGGAGTCGGTGGCATAGATCAGAGGTACCATCACGAAATCCACGTCGGCGGTCTCGTTGTTCTCGGAGATAGCCCTCTTGAGCATGAGGGGATTCTGGTAAGAACTGGCGTTGAAGAGAGCGCCGTACTTCTGATAGAACTGCTGGGTATATACGGTGTTCTGGAGATAGTTCCAGAAAAGCTTGTAATTGTCGTCACTATTCGCCATCCTGACGAAATCGACCACCATGTCGGGAGAAAAGTTGCCTTCGCTGTCCAGGAACATTCCGTTCTGGACGATGACGGGTGAAGGGTTGGCACCAGTGGTGAGGTCCACCATCTCCTCCTCACCGACGGTGATGCCGGCGGCCTTTGCCTCCTTGACGAAGAGGAACTTGTCTACGAGCGACTGCCATGCAGCGTTCCTGACCTGGATCTGGTCCTCCTCGGAAGAAGCGGAGGTGCCGGTCATAAGCTCGTTGAGGGTGGTGAAACGATCGACTTCTTCCTGGAAATCCGTGTAGGAGATGGATTTGCCGTTGATCTTGCCGACATCGTACTTTGATGACATGGACTGGACGGCAGACTGGATCTGTCCGGGGTCGATGATAAATGAGAGAAGGCCCAATGCAACTATGATGGAAATTGCAAGGCCGAATTTAGTTCGTAGGGTCTGAAGAACAGCCATTGTATTGTTACTTTAATTAAAAATTCGATTTGGGCTGCGAAGATAGTGATTTTCTGTAAAAACAACACTATTTTTTAGGAAAAGGACCTATAAAATTAACAGAATCAATCATTACCACCGTCGTGTCCTGTACGACGACGCCGAAACTGTTGAAGGGACGGAGGATGATTGAATTCCTCGCCTTGTCGTCAGTCCGCATGCCGTAACCCTGCATGAAACCGTCAGGGGAATACATCCGGACATAGCAGTCCGTATAGATCTCCCCCTTTCCACGGTCCCAATAGATGGTGTCCGTTTCCATGACTTCGCGCTTGATCTCGTTCTGGATGACGACGTTGCCGAACGCCGCCCAGGTTTCCTTCCCGCCTTTTTTCAGGGTCTCGTGCAGGGCGTTGTCGGCATAGACCGTGCTCTCCAGCAAACCTTCATCGGTATAGCTGTACACGGCAACACCCTTGGGAAAAGTCTCGCGCGAAGAAGTATCGTTCTCGAAACGCTCCATCAGGTCCGCCTCCATGCGCATGACGATAACGCCGTTCTTCGTCTGGACGGCAAACATGTTGTCTATCGTCTGCAGAGGAACGGAGGAAAGGTCGAGGGTATCGGTCTCCGCGAGTTTTCCCTTGCACGAAAACAAGATGAAAGCAACCGCTGCCGCGGTTGCCATCATCTTCAAAGTATGTCCCTTTTCAGGCAAGCAGATGTTTATTTCTGGGTTCTGACCGTGGTGGTGGCCCTCATGCCGCCGCAGGAGACGGTATAGGACTGTCCGTTGGTGAGGTCGTACATGAACGCCTCGGCGGTCTGCGGATAATATGCGGAATAGGAACCGATGAGTTTGTTGGCGTCCTCGGTGAGGGAAGGATCGGCGGACTTGGCCTTCTGGAGGAAGTCGACTGCCACCCAGTAAGGAGCCCTGCGCTCGATCTCGTTTCCGCCGCAACTGGAGGAACCCCAGATGGTACCCATGAGGAAGTAGGCCTTACCGGCGAGGGTAGGGTTGAGTTCGATGGCCTTCTGGGCGGCGGAGTAAGCCTTGGCGTTCTGACCGTTCTTGGAGCAGAACACTGCGAGCTCGTAGTTGTAGTCGCCGTCGGTGTTGGAGTCGGACTCAGGATAGTTGATGGCCTCCTCAAGATACTTGATGGCATCGTCTACATTACCCCTGGAGGAGTTGAGCCTGTAGAGGAAGTATGCGGAATTGTACGAAGGATCGAGCTTGTACATGTTGGTGACGGCATTGAGATAGAGGTCGTTGCCGGTGCAGTCGTCGGTGATGCTCATCATCCTCACGATGTTGTTCACGAGGTCGAGGTTGTTGGGATCGGCCTGGAAGCGGGGAGTGAAGAGCGCGATGAGGTTGTCGCAGGAAGCGACCTTGCTGGAGATGAAGAGGGACTCGACGTCGCCCTTGACCTTCTCGAGCTGCTCGCTCTCGGACTCGCTCTCGGCAGTGGAAGCGTTGAGCATCTCCATCGAGGACTGGTAAGCGTTGATCACATCCTCAGCGGTGAGTTTGTCGGCCTGGAAGAGGTCGATGGCTGCGTTGAGGTGGAAGAGGAATATCGAAGGCTTGGTCTCCTCCTTGAGCTCGCCGATGATATCCTGATAGGTGTCATACAGCCTCTGGGGATTGTCCTTGATATAATTATAGAGGTCCTGGCCCTTGTTGTTGAGGGCAGTGGCCCTGTTGTTCGGATAGTACTGTGCCCTGACATCGTACAGGTCGAGGAGAGAGTCTACGACAGCTCTCTGGGCCTCGGCGTCCTTGGTCTTGGAAATGACCTGCTTGAGCAGGGTGGAACCATGGATGAGGAGGTTCTGGCTTGCGGTAGGAGGGCAGAGTTTGTAAGCTTTCCTCCAGTTGGGAAGAGCTTCATCATAGTTCTTCTGCTTGTAGTACTCGGAGTAGTAGGAGAGGTACTTGATACACTCTGCGCTGTCGGCTCCGTATTTGCCCTGGGCAGACATCCTTGCTCCCGGGAAGAGCAGTGCAATGGTCAAAATTGCTAAAATCGATTTTTTCATATCCTTTATGGTGTTAGTTCAAACTATTTGTAAGTAAACTTCTGGAACCAAATGTCGTGGAAGTTGAATCCAACCGTAAAGTTGACATATCGTTCGCGGATCATGTTTCCGGTTACAGACCCTCTTTGTCCCAAGTTGACCGCCAGGGTCACGGAATTGTAGTACCTGAAAACCGGCAGGGAAGCACCAAATGTAAGACCTATGTCCTTTATCTGGTTCCCGTCCACTGCGAAACGGGAGTCTTCGTAATAAGCACCGAGCCTGTAAGTACAGGTCTTGTAGTAGTACCTGATGTCGTTCCTGTTGGGAACTATTTCAAAGCCGGCTCTCACCGCCTGCGATACCCTCGTATCGAAAGACGAGGAGCCTTTCACTGAAAATCCCTTCGCAACATCCATACCAGAAGTTGTCCAGTCCGAGCGGGAATAGTTGATCTCTGCCTTCCAAGTGTCTGAATGATTGAAAGATATACCCGCTCCAAACTCCTGCGGAATATTTACTCCACCCTTGTCCCGGCCGAGGTTGTCAAGTGAATAACGGAGCGTATCGTTCTGCGCAGCACCCACGGAAATGCGATAATCCTCCACTGTTCCTTTGAGTATGGTACCGGTAGAATATGTTCCTCCGATGATTATGGATGAGTTTACGCCGGTAGGCTGTTCGTACTGGATGCCTACCTTCGCGGACTTGCCCCTTAGGAAAAGGTCGTTGCCGGACTTGATGTCACTGTACGCCGACTTGGCGAAGGAAAAGGAGTTCTCCTTAGAGATGTTTCCGAACAGGAAGTCTCCTTCCAGACCGAGCGAAAGCCTGTTCCAGAAAGTGACGCCCGCAGAAACGAATAAGTTGTACGTCCCGCCGTTGCCGGAAGAATAATACACGGCATTGCCGGTATTGCCGACGATGGAAGGATCTTCGAGGATATAGGAATAGTGATATCCCGTGGACGAATAGGGCGCAACGCCCAATAATACAGCGGAATGCCTTGTAATCGGGAAAGTTATCGCTATATTCTTGATATTGAACGTATTATTGAGTGAAGATTTGTCTCCCTGCGAAAAGAAGGTATTTTTCTGCGAAAGGGACATGTCGGCCATGAAGGCCAAGGAGTCAC
>JAEEGJ010004272.1_pt1 | contig 49255 bp, 38 predicted proteins | sample 8958761 | NCBI WGS metagenome assembly JAEEGJ01 (sample SAMN16246546, study PRJNA631951) | gut metagenome | biome: gut microbiome; feature: rumen; material: RS-attached | host: Bos | place: Iran: Karaj | collected 2018-10
CTCAAGCCTACGCCTGCGACATCGCCCTCTTCGGCAACCGCCGGGGCAGTGGCGAGAGCATCTGGGAGATCAAGCGCCGCATAGGCTACGTGTCGCCCGAGATGCACCGCTCCTACCAGCGCGACATACCCGCCCTGCGCATCGTCGCCTCCGGACAGAAAGACTCGGTAGGACTCTACGTGCAGCCTACCGAACAAGAGAAGGAGCAGTGCCGGTGGTGGATGCGCATTTTCGGAATCGAGCACCTTGCCGAACGCTCGTTCCTCCAGATGTCAAGCGGCGAACAGCGCCTCGTTCTACTGGCGCGTGCATTCGTCAAGGACCCCGAACTGCTCATCCTCGACGAGCCGCTGCACGGCCTCGACAACACGAATCGCCGCCTGGTGAAGGACATCATCGAGACCTTCTGCCAGCGCCCCGGCAAGACCCTCATCTTCGTCAGCCACTACCGCGAGGAGCGTCCCGCCTGCATCGACCACGAAATCTTCCTGCAGCGCAACTGACAATACTTTTATAAATAACCAAACCGATATGAAAATACTTTTACTATCAGCCCTCGCTTTGCTGATGCTCTCAGCTTGCGGAGGAGGCAAGAAAACCCAGGCAGAAACCGTTGAAGCAGCAGACTCAACGACCGTGAATATTAAGGAGGAAATCGCAGGGCGCATCAAGAATCTGTATGATGCCATCGCTCAGCAAGGGGAAGAAAACCTTGACAGCTTTGCCTGTCATACATGGTGGAAGACGGTGGCTGCGGTCGATGAAAAAGATGCTCAACTGGCTGAGATCGGCTTCTTCAATGAAGATATATGGACAATGATGCAGGATAGCAATCCCGATTATTTTGAGATTCGCGACATCAAGTTTGTGGAATTGGACGTCGAGAAGGGTACGGCTTTGGTTGATTTCGTGCTCTGGAGTTCCATTCAGCTCGTTCACCAGAAGTTCAGATTTTGTCGCGAGGATGGCAGCTGGCGCGTGCATAACATCATCAGGTACGATACGGATGCAGACGGGAAAGAGACCGAGAACGACTATTTGGCTGGAATGCAAAATTATCTTGCAGAGCCGCTGGAGGAAGCCTCAGAACTGACTTTTGAAAACATGGATGGCATTTATGACAGCCTCGATGAAAACATGAACAGCGAGAGCCGTATCTGTCTGCATAGGGATGGCACTGCCACATGGGGTATGATAGGCAGTCTGAACTACACGGAATTCACCTATACCATTCGCGGGAACACCATCTGCCTGCAGCCAAAGGATGTTGACTCCGAGGAAGACTGCTATGAATACGATGCTGACACCCGTACCCTGAAGAACGAGCAGGGAGCAGTCTATTATCGTCAGGTAGCCGACTAATTCAGGAAGTAATCCTTACTCCCCTCACTCTCACGCCTCGAATAGCGCCGCTATTCGAGGCTTTTGGAGCCGCCAAACGCCCCGTTTGAAGCCACCAAACGGGTCGTTTGGCGGCTCCAAAAGAATCTGCTGAAGTGTCGGTTTAGGTGTCAGTTCCCCCTTCCAGATGCCTTTACGACACCATAAAAGCAGCCTATTCCTGCTGTCATTTAAGTATAATGATTGTCAATCGCACTTTTTACCCTACACTCCCGACACTTCCTACACCCAAGAAAGTTCAACGGGTGCTGGAAGTGTAGGAAGTGTTGGTTGTTTCCTGCGATTGACAATCATAGCATTCGCGGCTTTCGTTTTCGTCTCCATAGGACTCTTGAGACATTTGCGAAAGGTTTGGCGCATAGTCATCCACAGAATAGATGTTGACCTAAAACCCGGTGCCTTTTCGCCAAAACCCGCCCCCTTTTGCCCAAAAGGCACCGGGTTTTAGAAAAAAGGCACCGCCTTTTTTACACAGCGGAACCGACCCAAATGTGTACCCGCCGGGTAAAGCGCCTCAACCCGGCGGGTAGAAGGCCTCTACCCGGCGGGTAGCTCAAAGTAGAGTTTCCCTCAAACCCTCACTTCCCTCAGCCTGCGGGAAACAGTCAGAATCGTCTGAAAGTCCCATTCCACCGTGTTTCTTACTTCTCCCTCAAAGGTGAGGGAAGTGAGGGTTTGAGGGAAAGTGCCCATAAGAATACAGCAGGAATGACTCTATTGTGTACACAATAATCATTTTTTCCCGTTTTTCTTTTTTAGTTTCCAAAAAACTTCAGCGACCGCGTGTTGGCCATCGACCAGGATAATCCCTTCGACATGCCTGAAGGCTATAGCAAGTTCGACTATCAAGTACGCTATACCACCCAGCATTCACTTTTTCTTTCGTATTTCTTTGTCAGTTCAGAATTATTCATTATCTTTGCGGCGTCAAGCAAATCATTGGACTATGGAAGAAAAGAAATACCCAACGATGGAAGAAGAGGACGGTTTTGGCTGTATGAATGCAGAAGAATCTGCCGTTGCATACACACAAAGAAACAATGTGACATTCTTGAATCAGGAGGAGACATTCGATTACCCCCAAGACTATGACCCTGGCTTCGGCCCTTATTCTATGGAAGAAATGAATGCCAGAATTGACAAGGCCGAGTCTGATAGGGACAATCCCGACAAATGGATTCGCGTCGACGATTTTTGGGCTGCAATGCGAAAAGAGCATCTAAGGCTATAATAGAATGGCACGAAGACGTTTGGCAGTTGTTTAACGACCACGTTGACTATGCGCGCTATGAGTTTGGTGAAAAGACGGCAAATAAGTGGCTACACGAAATGGCTACAATAGATAAGTGGCTACGCCAGTTTCCAGAGTCATACACGCCAGAACCTTTATTAAAGGATAGGGATAAAAGATCTAGATTCTGTCGTCTTTTGAAAAGGTTCAAGATCATATACTACTATGAGCCAGAAAGTGATACAGTTCATATTGTTGACCTTTGGGATACACTGCAAAACCCTGCAACTCTTATTCAAAGAATAGACTAATTAGATACTTTTGTGTAAATATTCTCCGAATCGCTTGGCGGTTCGGAGAATTTTGTATCTCTGACTTCGTCGAAGATACTCACGCTCTTGCGTACCTATAGTAGCAAGCGCTACACGATTACGAAAGAAAAAAATAAAAAACTCGTCTTTTTGTTTTGTACTTTGCTCACTTTTTTGTATCTTTGCAATCAAGTATTGCCGAAAGCGCCGCAAACGGCGCAAGCCTCAACGAGGCAGGAATCCCTGAGTGCAGGGTGGCGGTATGATTTTTGTTGGTTAATCATAGCATCAGCTATTATTTCGCGTATAGCCAAAAGCGTAGGAAACTGTTTGGAAATAAATATCGCACAGAAATAATATCTGGATAGGTGTCTGGACAGGACATCTTATTCTACCTATAAATAGCGATGCAATCACACTTCGGTGTGTTGCATACTTATTAGGTAGATGAGGTTTCCTTCCTACGCTGCCTCATAGCTATACGCAATAAGGTGCTTCACACCTTTTTTGCGTCGTGGCGTGATTGATAGTCAGGTGCCAATTAGAGAACAATAACTATCAATCAGAAATATGGCAGACAACGTTACTACCAATTCCCTGTTCTTTACCAATCGAGAAGGGAACACATTGATGAAACAGTTTGAGGGTTTCTTGAGCAAGAACCCCCAAATCAAGAATCTTGATGCTGTTGTGGGCTTCCTCCGTGCATCAGGCTATTTTGCCTTGCGCCCCTTTCTTAACAATATTAATAAGGTACGCGTACTGATTGGCATCGACGTAGACAAATACATTGCCCGTGCAGCCCAGCACAGGGAACTGTTTATTGGTGCTGAGGAAGAGGTGAAGGAGGACGCGCTGAAACAGATAAAGGCAGACATTGAGAGTTCCAGATACACCAAGCAAGTAGAGGATGGCATATTGCAGATGCTGCAGGACATGAAGGATGGCAAGTTGGAGATGCGGGCCCACCCATCGAGAAAGATTCATGCCAAGATTTACATTCTCTATCCAGACAATTATGACCAGGACATGCTGGGTGCTGCTATCACGGGCAGCAGCAATCTGAGTGGTTACGGGCTTGGTATTTCTGAAGACAAGCAATATGAGTTCAACGTCAAACTTACCCGATTCCCCGACGTGGATTTTGCGAGAACAGAATTTGAGCTGCTTTGGAAAGAGGCCGAAGGAGTACCTATTGAGGCTGTCGATATCGACGGAACAATTGGCGGGACCTACCTGAAAGGCGACGTCACCCCTTACGAACTGTATATCAAGATGCTGATGGAATACTTCAGCGACCGCGTGCTGGCCATCGACCAGGACGACCCCTTCGACATGCCTGAAGGCTATAGCAAGTTCGACTATCAGGCTGATGCCGTCGTTGAGGGCTATCAGAAGCTGATACGCTACGACGGATTCTTCCTCGCTGACGTGGTGGGTCTCGGAAAGACGGTCATAGCTACGATGATAGCCAAGAAATTCCTGATAGAGAACGGCCCTGAGCATACCAAGATTTTGGTGGTTTATCCTCCGGCAGTAGAACAGAACTGGAAGACGACCTTCCATGACTTCGGCATCGACAAATACACCCAGTTCGTCAGCAACGGCAGTCTTGGCAAAGTGCTCGACGAGAACGACTACAACTATTGGAATGCCGACGAATACGACTTAGTACTGGTGGACGAGGCCCACAAGTTCCGCAATCACACCACAGGCGCCTTCAATCAGTTACAGGAAATCTGCAAGATGCCTCGCTTGGAGACGGGCTATATCCCTGGTTATAAGAAGAAAGTGATGCTGATATCGGCAACGCCTATGAATAACACGCCGGCAGACATCTACAACCAGATACTGATGTTCCAAGACCCGCGTCATTGCACCATCGATGGCGTACCTAACCTGACGGCCTTCTTCTCGCCTCTGGTGGTTGAGTTTCGTAAGTTCCGCAAGCAGGAGGGCTTCGACCTGAAGGAGTTTAAGAAGCTGGCCGAGCGGGTGCGCGACAGGGTGATCAAGCCTCTGACCGTCCGCCGTACACGAACCGACATCGAGAACATCGCCCGCTATAATAAAGATGTGAACGGGTTCCCAAAAGTGGATAAGCCCATCAAGAAGGAATACGAGCTGAACGACCACTTGGCCAACCTCTTTGAGAAGGCCATGCACGTGCTTGACCAAGAGCTGACCTATGCACGCTATCAGGCCATCGCCTATCTGAAGCCCGAGGCCTCGAATGGTCTTTACGATAATGCGGAGCTTATCAGCCGCAGTCTGGCCGGTATCCGTAAGAACGGATTGGTGAAACGTCTGGAGAGCAGCTTCTATGCCTTCAAAATCTCTGTTGAGAATTTCCGTCAGGCCAACGAGAACATGATTACCATGTGGGAGAACGACAAAATATTCATTGCTCCCGATATGGACATCAACCTGCTTTATGCGCAGGGCTATACGGACGACGAGATTGAAGAGAAACTAAACCAAAAGTCAGAGACCAATCCGAAGAATGCCGTGTTCAAGCGAGAGGATTTCCGCCCTGAATATATTGACATGCTTCATCAAGATCAGAAATTGCTTGACGACATGTGGCTGGATTGGGAACACATTGACGATGACGACGACTCGAAGTTTGCCAAGTTCGAAGACCTGCTGAAGCATGAGCTGTTCAAGAAGAATCGCAACCCGGAAGGAAAGATTGTGGTGTTCTCAGAATCGGTAGATACGGTAGAATACCTGCAGCGTCGCATAAACCGTCCAGACATATTGGTGATTTCCTCCCAGAACCGTAGCCATTTGTTCAAGACCATCCGCGAGAACTTCGATGCCAACTGGAAACAGAAGAAGGACGACTATAACATCATCCTGACTACAGACGTGCTGGCAGAGGGCGTGAACCTGCATCGGTCGAACATCATCATCAACTACGACACGCCTTGGAACTCTACGCGACTGATGCAGCGCATAGGACGTGTGAACCGTATCGGTTCTACAGCAGGCATCATCTACAATTATGTATTCTACCCGTCGCGTCAGGGTAACAAGGAAATCAAGCTCAACCAGATAGCGTTGAGTAAGATTCAGACCTTCCACACGACGTTTGGCGAGGACAATCAGATATATTCTACAGAGGAAATCATTGACCGTGACCTCGACAAGCTCTTCCAGGAGGGCATCAAGCGCGAGCAGGAAGACCGTAATCTGGAGTTGCCGTTCTATGAAGAATTGCGGGCACTCTATCAGCAGAACCGTAAGGAATATAAGCGCATAGAAAGGCTGCCAGTAAGAAGCCGTACCGGTCGCGAACCCCGTGAGTTTGATGGCGTTACGCTATCGGGCGACTCACTGGTATTCCTCAAGACCAACTTCCGAAAGCTGTTCTATCTGGTGAACGACCAGCAGACACGCGAGTTGTCCGTGCTCGATGCACTGAACTATTTCAAGGCAGCACCTGAAGAGAAGGCTGTGCCAAGAATTGACCAGCACCATGAGCACGTGGAGAAGGCCTTGAAAGAATTCAACAAAACCAAGGAGCAGGAACTCCATGAGGAAGAATCGAACCAGAACCAGCGCAGCAACCTTGGTGCTCAGGTCACGACAGCGGTCAGTCTGCTCAACAGTATGCTGCCACACATTGACGATGGCGATACGCGCCTGAAGATTATCCAACTGAAGGAACTGGCAGAGCGAGGCACCATCACCTATATCGCCAAACGTCTGCAGCGTATACAAAAGGACTTGCAGCGCCAGGGAGGAAGCAAGGCGAAACTGACCTTCGAAGACGCCTTGAAACAGGTGCTCGACATGGCCATCAAATACAATACCTATTATCGCGAGAGCCAGCGTGCAGAAGAGGAATCTGATGCCGTCATCATTCTTGCAGAGAGTTTTCAAAACAACTAAGCCTTATGGACTACAGACCTATTATCGAATCAAGATACAATCGTGAGAACTGGCAGTTACTGTTACACGACATTTTTGGCAACAAGATTAAATTCTGGCACACACCATCTGTCGTAGGTACCAGTAGTCAGTTTGCCAAGCAAGCACTATGGCTGGGCACTATCACCCTGAGTGACGGGCAAACCATCAGCGTCTATGAAGTAGAGTTGGCCGACAGCGTTGATATAGAGCGCAACCGGCGGGGCATCCGCGATATGCTGCTGACTGCCTGGCGCAACAATGGTAATGCAGGAGCCTTTATGTTCTGCTATCGCAAGAACGAGAGTGTGCTTCGTTTCTCGTATGTCAGCGAGGCTTGGGTGTTTGCCGAAGACGGTACTTACCAGAAGGAGTCTACTGACACCAAGCGCTTTACCTATCTGCTGGGTGAGGGGCACCGAAGCCGCACCGCCATTCAGCAGTTTGAGAAACTGCGCAACAGCAAACTTTCGCTGAAAGACCTGACCAAAGCGTTCTCTGTTGATGCCGTCAGCGATATGTTCTTCGATGGCTACAAGAAGCAGTACGAGGACATCATCCAGTATATTACTGGCAAGCGGATGGTGAAGGTGGCCAACAAGTGGGAAGAGCAAATCAAGAACGACCCCTGCGAGGGAATCATGCAGGAGTTTGCCCGCTTCCCCAACCCTGAGAAAGCCGTCCGCGACTATGTAAAGAAACTGATGGGCCGGCTCGTCTTCCTCCAGTTCCTACAGAAGAAAGGCTGGCTGGGTGTGCCTGCTGGTGAACCTTGGGGGACTGGCGACAGAGAATTCATCCAGAACCTCTTTGCCAATTGTCAAGACAAAGACCACTTCATAGACAACGTGCTTGAAGTCTTATTCAACGACCTCAACACGGAGCGTAAAGGTGATTTGGCAACCCCCTCTTTGGGATGGGGCAGGGGGAGGCTTATTCCTTATCTCAACGGCGGCTTGTTCGAGCGTGATGCCACAGACGAAACAGATTTCCCTCTGCCTGCCAAATACATGCAGAGCCTGCTCGACTTCTTTGCCTCCTACAACTTCACCATCGACGAGAACGATCCTGACGATGCAGAGGTAGGTGTTGACCCAGAGATGCTTGGCCGCATTTTCGAGAACCTGCTGGAGGACAACAAAGACAAGGGCGCCTTCTACACACCAAAGGAAATCGTCAGCTATATGTGCCGCGAAAGCCTCATTGCCTATCTCCAGACAGACATTGAGGATGAAGCTACCAAAGAGGCCATTCGCCAATTCGTAATAACTCATAATGACAGCACTCTTGGCACTAATGAGAAGTTCCGTCAGCAGGTGGATGAAGCGCTTTGTAATGTCAAAATCTGTGACCCAGCTATTGGCTCTGGAGCATTCCCAATGGGTCTTCTGAAAGAACTTTACCAATGCCGTACAGCCCTCGAAGGAATTACACAAAGCAAAGCTGCAGAAATAAAGAAACACATTATCCAGCAAAATATCTACGGTGTAGATATAGAGAGTGGTGCCGTTGACATCGCCCGCCTCCGCTTTTGGCTCTCCCTGATTGTTGACGAAGAAACACCGCAGGCATTGCCCAACCTTGACTTTAAGATTATGCAGGGTAACTCGCTGTTGGAGCAATATAAGGGTGTTGATTTGTCCAATATAACAGAGTTAAAACAAGACAAGGTCGGAAATTATCAAACCACCATGTTTGACGATATGCTTGATGTGCTGCGTCTCGACTTGCGAAAGAAACTTGACGAATACTACAACTGCACAGACCACAAGCGCAAAGCAATCCTGAAGCAAGACATTATAAATAATGTAAAGCGGCAACTCAAAGAACAGAGCATCAACGTTGACTTTGGTGACCTCGACCTTTCAGGCAACAATCAATTCATGCTTTGGCATACCTGGTTCTACGATGTATTCTCACAAGGAGGTTTTGATATTGTTATAGGCAATCCGCCGTATGGGGCAAAATTGTCGAATAACGAGAAAAAGATATATCGAGATTTGTATCCAGAAACACAATTCAAGATTGATACTTACTCACTATTTACACTCCTTTCGTTGAACATTTTATCTGAAGGAGGATTCTGTTACTATATTATCCCCAATACATTATTAGACAATTATTTTGAGGAAGAAGTTAGAAGAAAACTGCTGCAATACAGGGTATACGAGATAAATGATCTTTCTGATAAAGTCTTTGACACTGCAGTAGTTCATTCTATGATTTTTGCTTTTTGTAAGAAACAATTGTCTGAATACAGTATTCGTGTAAGTACATCTGAGAATCTTGGAAATATAAATGTGCTTATACCGTCTTCATATTTCGATAATCAGCCACAATGTACATACTCTATTCGCACATATGGTTCTAGTAATTTAATGGATAAATTGAGGCTTCAAAGCATTAGGCTTGCAGATGTTATCGACATTCGTCAAGCAATCAAGTCAGGAAATGATGCTTTATACATTTCCGAATATAGGAAGGATAATAACTATCAACCGATTTTAAGAGGAAAGGACATAAAAAAGTATTCGATTAGGAACCCTCATCTTTATCTATATTACGGAAGACATCTTGCTTGTCCCAGAAGCAAAGAAATCTTTGAACAACCAAAAATCTTAATAAGAGAAGCTGGTGCTGAGATTACTGCTACCTATGATGATAGTAATTTTTATATAATGTCATCGTTGTATAATGCAATACTCATAAACAAAGAGTTCTCATTGAAATATATCTTAGGCTTGCTGAATTCAAAATTGTTTCAATATCTGATGTATAAGCTTACGTTCGAGAAAACGAAAGGCGCATTTACAAAAGCTAAGATTTACCATTATTATGAACTTCCAGTGAGGAAATGTGCTGACTCAGAGCAAGAAGCTATTATCAATAAAGTAAACGCAATTCTATCTGCCAAATATGACAATCCATCTGCAGATACGTCTGCTTTAGAATATGATATCGACCAGCTTGTATACCAACTTTATGACTTGACAGAAGAAGAAATAAACATCGTAAAAAGTAATAACTAAGAAAAAGCCCCAATAAGGTATTCTTATTGGGGAACATCCTAAAGAAGAATCATATTATTTCTTCTTTTCGCGTTGCGACAAGGCACTGCCAGCAATGCTCTTTGTGCGTTTACTAGAACGCCCATCACGCAAAGCCTTTGAGGCTTCTTTCGCAACTTTTACCGAAGTAACTTTCTTGGCCATAAGCATTTTAATTAAATTAAATACAGAGGATGAATCTGCCACCATCCTTAGCTAGTCCATTGTTGGTCGGACTATCCCACCGTTTTTTCATTCATATGCATGACGTACATAACGCATTATGAACGAGTTGAGACCAGAACCAGACTGAGCCAGTTGCTTCATCGTCTCAACATTATTCCTGCCAGCACTAGCATAACTCCATGAGTAAATTCTTCCATCGCTAAATTTTACTCTAATACGAATAGGTTCAATCTCATATCCAACAATAGAGGAATTCCCTCCGATATTATAATAATTCTGCATAAACTCATTGTTAAAAAAAAGATTTTTAATCTTAGTGACTTATCACACTTCACAGGCTACGACTCATATTATATGAGAAGATTCGCATTACAATGAACTCTTGACGAGACCATGACCGTAGTTCTCACGAAAATGTAGGATTCCTGTTTTTCAGGATTATTGGCTTGCAGCTCTTGTTATCCTTTCTGAATTATTATCGCGCTTACCAATTCACAGTGTTTCTCACTGTCTTTTGCGGTGTTTCTCACCACATGTAAAATGACTTACAAAAACCGTGCCAACTATTTAATATAGATTAATAGTGCTAAATAGTGTGACACAATGGCATGTTTCATGTGGTAAAAATCCTCTTAATTAGGCCAAATTACCCAAAAACTCTTCTTTGGCATTTTTCATACCAAGTCCGATGTGCTACGGGGACAGGGAATAACACCTCTGCTTTGGAATCCGAAATCGACCGCCTCGTCTATCAGCTCTACGGCTTAACGAAAGAAGAAATCAAAATAGTTGAACAATCATAATAGCTGCAATATGACAAAACTCGAAATACTTTACAGCATCATAGAGTGCTCGACCTTGGTCGCTTCGCTCTGCGAAGAACTCTCGCGAAGTGGGAGTAAAGCTGAGTAAGAATGTGCTTCAGCAAGTAGAGGTGCTCGGCTTTGCCGCTTGCTACCCGCTCGAACTTGTTCGCTTGCCAGAGCAAGAACGGGACGCAAGAACTGGAGGAGGGTATCATCAAGGAAGAGATATTGCCTGCATTGGGCAATGCTATAGCGCCACGCTTGGAACCCATCAAGCGCGACTTGGTGCTCGTAGTGGAATATCACCCAGGTAAGCTATCAGCATAACTTTGAGCCGTAAGACAAAGATTAGTGAGATTATGGGTGCCAAGACGCTGACACCTCGCAGCAGTACGCCTTAGTAACTACGGAAGTAGAGCAGCAGGAAATCACGGGATGTCATGAAGGGCAGGGTGCAGAACTCCTGATAGTCCTTTGTGTTGTTGGTGACAATAACGTCGCATCCGGCTGCAAGGGCACACTGATATTGCAGCATGTCCTCGTAGTCCTTGACCTCCTTTGCCAAGGCGGCATAAATCTGACTGCCGTCCATTGGAAGGATTTCAATGCCTACGCAAAGTTCCCTAATTCTTTCGTATCGCAGGTGCTGTGGCTCTTTACGCCAAATATATCCGAGGTTCGCATAAGAAAGAGAGGACGCAAAAAGTTGAATCTTTTTGTTTTCACCCAACTGGAGAATAGTTGCAGATTGAGCGGACTCTTGCCGATTCTCCTTCAAATCGACAAGGATATTGGTGTCGAGAAAAACCTTCATCATCTGTCGAGTCCCAAGATATACCTTGTGCGTTCATCCTTAGCCTCCTCTGATGTAAGCCTTGTGTCTTCTATCAGCTTTGCTATGCGCGGCGAAATCTTTATCTCCGCCATCTTCTTGGCCAAGAAATCGTCATCTGCTCTGCGTTTGGCCTCCTCCGCTTCGCGGATTGTTTCCTTCATGAATTCCACAACCAGATGCATGTCGTCGACATCCAATGAACGCATGATATCCATGTATGGTGCCATGGGAGTGGATTGTAATCTTCTTGCTAATGCTGTCATAATTAAATCTCATTTCGATTTCAACTGCAAATATACAACATAAAGATGAAACATACAAATAAAAATGCCAAAAAACAACAAATATGAGTAAAAACCCGAGATTGACGCCACCGCCGCTCCCGGCGTTTCGTTAATAAACGGCGCAAACCTTTACGCAAAAATTACAACGCCGACGGCACTTTTATTTGGCGGTTTCGCGAATTTTCCATATCTTTGCAGTCGCAATCAGAAAAACAAGCAATAAAACAATTACAAAACAATGAAACCATTAAACAAACAGTTCGCGCCGAAGAGCGTGATGCCCGAGAAAGTGATTCAGTTTGGCGAAGGAAACTTCCTGCGCGCATTCGTTGATTGGATTATCTGGAACATGGACCAGAAGACCGACTTCAACGGTTCGGTGGTCGTCGTACAGCCTATTGAAAGAGGTATGGCCGAGTGGCTCAACGGCCAGGACTGCCTGTACCACGTGAACCTGCAGGGCCGCGAGAACGGCAAGGCCGTGAACACACTGGAGCGCATCGACGTCATCAGCCGCGCCCTGAACCCCTATACGCAGAACGCTGCCTTCATGGCACTGGCCGACCAGCCCGAGATTCGCTTCGTCATCTCGAACACGACGGAGGCCGGCATCGCCTTCGACCCCGCCTGCAAGCTCGACGACGCCCCCGCATCGTCGTACCCCGGCAAGCTGGTGCAGCTGCTCTACCGCCGCTGGCAGACGTTCAACGGCGACCCCTCGAAGGGCCTGATCATCTTCCCCTGCGAGCTGATATTCCTGAACGGCCACGTGCTGAAGGACTGCATCGAGAAGTACATTGAGCTGTGGCAGCTGCCCACGGCCTTTAAGAAGTGGTTCGAGGAGTCGTGCGGCGTCTATGCCACGCTGGTCGACCGCATCGTGCCGGGCTTCCCCCGCAAGGAGATTGCCCAGATTCAGGAGAAGATCTCGTACCGCGACAACCTCGTTGTACAGGCTGAGAACTTCCACCTCTGGGTCATCGAGGCCCCGAAGGAGGTTGCCCAGGAGTTCCCCGCCGACAAGGCTGGCCTGCACGTGCTGTTCGTGCCCTCTGAGGAGCCTTACCACAAGCGCAAGGTGACGCTGCTCAACGGCCCGCACACCGTGCTCTCGCCCGTAGCCTTCCTGAGCGGCGTGAACATTGTCCGCGACGCCTGCAACCACGAGGTCATCTCGAAGTACATCCACAAGGTGCAGTTCGACGAGCTGATGCAGACGCTCGACCTGCCGATGGACGAGCTTGAGAAGTTTGCCGGCGACGTGCTGGAGCGCTTTGACAACCCGTTTGTCGACCACCAGGTGACAAGCATCATGCTCAACTCGTTCCCGAAGTTCCAGGCCCGCGACCTGCCCGGCGTGAAGACCTTCCTGGAGCGCAAGGGCGAGCTGCCTAAGGGCCTCGTGTTCGGTCTGGCTGCCATCATCACCTACTACAAGGGCGGCAAGCGCGAGGACGGCGTGGAGATTGTGCCCAACGACGACCAGAAGATCATGGACCTGCTGAAGGAGCTGTGGGCTACCGGCGACACGCAGAAGGTGACCGACGGCGTGCTCGGTGCTGAGTTCATCTGGCAGGAGGACCTCAACAAGATTCAGGGTCTGAACATGATGGTGAAGAACTTCCTCGACCTCATCCAGCAGAAGGGTATGCTCGAGGCTGTGAAGACAATTCTCTAAGGATTGGACGAGTATATTGAGATAAAGGGTGCGCGCGTCAACAACCTGAAAAATGTTGACGTGCGCATACCGCGAAACAAGTTCGTGGTGATTGCCGGAGTCAGTGGCTCCGGTAAATCATCTCTGGCCTTCGACACGCTCTATGCCGAAGGTCAGCGGCGTTATGTGGAGAGTCTGTCGAGCTATGCCCGCCAGTTCTTAGGGCGCATGAACAAGCCCGAGTGCGACTTCATTCGCGGCATTCCGCCCGCCATCGCCATCGAGCAGAAGGTCATCTCGCGCAACCCGCGAAGCACCGTCGGCACGTCGACCGAAATCTACGAGTACCTGCGGCTGCTCTATGCACGCATCGGCCGCACCTACTCGCCCATCAGCGGTCAGGAGGTGAAGAAGCACTCGACGGAGGACATCGTGCGCCAGATGCTGCAATACCAGAAGGGCACGAAATTTGTGGTGATGGCCCCTGTCCGAGTGCCCGAGGGCCGCACGCTGGAGCAGCAGCTGAAGGCGTATATGCAGGAGGGCTATGCGAGGATACAGGTCCCCGAAGTCCCCGAAGCTCCCCTTTCGTCCCCCGAAGCTCCCCTTTCGTCCCCCGAAGCCCCCCTTTCGTCCCCCGGGGGGGACACTATAGTCCGAATCAGCGACTATCTGCAACGCATTAGTAATGAAGCCCCCTCGGGGGCCGTAGGGGGGGCTTCGGGGGCTTCAGGGGCTTCTGGGTCCGTCTACCTCGTCATCGACCGCATGTCAGTCGACGACGCCAAGGATACCATCGCGCGCCTTGTCGACTCGGCCGAGACGGCGTTCTACGAGGGCGGCGGCGAGTGCCGGCTGATGTTCCTGCCGTCGAACATCGTCTACGACTTCTCCATGCGCTTCGAGGCCGACGGCATGACCTTCGAGGAGCCCACCGACCAGCTCTTCTCGTTCAACTCGCCGGCCGGTGCCTGTCCTGAGTGTCAGGGCTTCGGCAAGATTATCGGCATCGACGAGCGGCTGGTCATCCCCAACACGACGCTGTCGGTCTACGACGGCTGCGTGGTCTGCTGGCACGGCGACAAGATGAAGGAGTGGCAGCAATGGTTCATCCAGCATGCCGCCAACGACGACTTCCCCATCTTCGAGCCCTACATGAACCTCAGCCAGCGACAGAAGGACTGGCTGTGGCACGGGCTGCCGTCGGACAAGGGGAAGAAGGAGAAGCCTTGCATCGACCAGTTCTTCCAGATGGTGAAGGACAACCAGTACAAGATTCAGTACCGCGTGATGCTGGCCCGCTATCGCGGCAAGACGACCTGCCCGAAGTGTCACGGCACGCGCCTGAAGCCCGAGGCAGAGTACGTCAAGATTGACGGCCGCAGCATCACCGACCTGGTGCAGATGCCCGTGGTCAGACTGAAGGAATGGTTTGACCGCCTGGTGCTCGACGAGCACGATGCCCAAGTGGGAAAACGACTGCTGACCGAGATTACGTCGCGACTGCAATTCCTTCTGGATGTGGGACTTGGCTATCTGACGCTCAACCGTCTCTCGAACACACTCAGCGGCGGCGAGAGCCAGCGCATCAACCTCTGCACGTCGCTGGGTTCGTCGCTCGTAGGCTCGCTTTACATCCTCGATGAGCCGAGCATCGGACTCCACTCGCGCGACACCGACCGACTGATTCACGTACTGAAGGAGCTGCAGGCTCTGGGCAACACGGTGGTTGTCGTCGAGCACGACGAGGAGATCATCCGTGCCGCCGACTACCTGATAGACGTCGGGCCCGACGCCGGACGACTGGGTGGCAAAATCGTCTACGAGGGAAGCCTCCCCCCTGCCCCCTCCTATAAAGGCGGAGATTCATATACGCTGCGCTATCTGAACGGAGAGGAAACGATAGCCGTACCAACGTCGCGCCGCCCCTGGAACCGCAGCATCCTGATTAAAGGAGCGCGCATGAACAACCTGCGCGGCATCGACGTGAGGATACCATTGAACGTGATGACCGTCGTCACGGGCGTCTCGGGCAGCGGCAAGTCGACCGTCATCAAGGGCATCCTCTACCCCGCCCTGAAGCGGCGTCTCGGCGACGTCTGCGACGCTCCGGGTGAGTTCCTCGGACTCGAGGGCGACATCGATGCCATCAAGCGCATAGAGTTTGTCGACCAGAACCCTATCGGCAAGTCGACACGCTCGAACCCCGCCACCTACGTCAAGGCCTACGACGCCATACGCGACCTCTATGCCGAACAGCCGCTGAGCCAGCAGATGGGCTTTACGAGCCAGTACTTCTCGTTCAACGCCGACGGTGGCCGCTGCGACGAGTGCAAGGGCGCCGGCACCATCACCGTCGAGATGCAGTTCATGGCCGACCTCGTGCTCGAGTGCGAGGCCTGTCACGGGCAGCGCTTCAAGCACGACATCCTCGACGTGCGCTATAACGGCAAGAACATCAACGACGTGCTGAACATGACCATCGCTGAGGCCCTGGAATTCTTCGCAGGCAACAAGACCATCGTCAGCCGCCTGAAGCCCCTCGACGACGTAGGACTGGGCTACATCAAGCTCGGACAGAACTCCAGCTCGCTGTCGGGCGGCGAGAACCAGCGCGTCAAGCTGGCCTACTTCATCGGTCAGGAGCGGCAGGAGCCGACAATGTTCATCTTCGACGAGCCGACCACCGGCCTGCACTTTCACGACATCAGCCGACTGCTGCAATCGCTGGAGGACCTGATAGAGCGCGGCCACACCATCGTCATCATCGAGCACAACATGGAGGTCATCAAGTGTTCCGACCACGTCATCGACCTTGGCCCCGACGGCGGCGACTGCGGAGGCTCGCTCGTCTGCGCCGGAACACCCGAGGAAGTGGCACGTTGCGAGGCGAGTATAACTGGGCGCTATTTAAAAGAAAAACTATAAAAGTTGTTAATAATTGAGCGACTTAACGTTTTTTTTCGTAACTTTGCACCGCTTTAGAAGATAATATACGTATATTAGTCTGATTTTCAGGCGTTTAAAGAGGAAAGAAGGATAATCATGAGACAACTAAAGATTCAGAAGAGTATCACCAATCGTTCGAGTGAGGCTCTCGACAAGTATCTGGTAGAAATTGGTCGTGCACCGCTTATTAGCATTGACGAGGAAATCGAGCTGGCACAGAAAATCCGCAAGGGCGGCCCCGAGGGTGAGCGCGCCAAGGACAAGCTCGTCACCGCGAACCTGCGCTTCGTCGTGTCGGTGGCCAAGCAATACCAGCATCAGGGCCTGACGCTGACCGACCTCATCGACGAGGGCAACATCGGCCTGATCAAGGCAGCCCAGAAGTTCGACGAGACGCGTGGCTTCAAATTCATCTCATACGCCGTCTGGTGGATCCGCCAGTCAATTCTGCAGGCCATCGCCGAGCAGAGCCGCATCGTGCGCCTGCCGCTGAATCAGGTGGGCTCGCTCAACAAGATTAACCACGAAATCAATAAGTTCGAGCAGGAGCACCAGCGCCATCCCTCCGTACAGGAGCTGGCTGAGATGACCTCCATCGACGAGGACAAGATCGGACAGTCGATGCAGGCCGACAGCCACCACGTGTCGATTGATGCCCCCTTCCAGGACGGCGAGGACAACTGCATGCTCGACGTGATGGCCTCGGGCGACGACTCGCGTACCGACCGCCAGGTCGACCATGAGTCAATGGCCCAGGAGCTGAACACCGTACTGAACAAGGTGCTGAAGGAGCGCGAGATTACCATCATCCGCGAGTGCTTCGGCATCGGCTGCCACGAGAAGGGCCTTGAGGAGATTGGCGACCAGCTGGGACTTACCCGTGAACGCGTGCGCCAGATTCGTGAAAAGAGCATTGCCAAGCTGCGCGATTCGGGCAATGCGAAGATTTTGATGAAGTATTTGGGCTAAAAATTTTGCGACTTCAAAATTTATCAGTAATTTTGTCGTCGTGAAATGCCATAAGTGGATAACCGTCATCGTGCTGGGCATACTCATCGGTATGCCCAGCACTGTGTTTTCGAGGAGTTCTATCGACTCTCTCGTCCTCAGGCGTATGTTCAGTTACAGGCGTAACTACACCACCAACGATGTCGCAGGACTTACCACCAATGTGTACATCAAGAGCAACTTCAACGTCTGGCGGCGCAACTCTACGCTCTGGCTCGTGCCATCGATGTACTCAATAGCTGAAGGTGCCCGCTACCTCGTATCAGAATCCTATAACAAGCTGCGTTTCAACGACATCAACGACTACGAGAAGAAGCGGCAGGTGAGCTACAGCACCATACGCCACAACCGCAAGGCGCTGCCCACCGTCGTTGAGTTCATGACGCCCAACATCTATGATGTCTGTCTGTACAGCGACCACATCTTGTCGCCGTTCAACCACTATAACCGGCGATTCTACCACTACAATGTGCTGCCCAGCATTAACGACAAGGTTATCGTCGAATTCAAGCCACGTCTGCCTGACAACACCCAACTGGTTTCCGGTCAGGCATACGTAGACATCGAGACAGGACGCATCACAAAAGCCATATTCAACGGAGAATTTGACATGATACGCTTCCACACCGAGACCACCCAGGGCACAGAAGGAGCCCGCTCCCTGCTGCCCAAAGAGTGCAAGACGAATGTCATATTCTATTTCATGGGCAACAAGATATACTCCACGTTAGAGGCGTTCTACGACTGTCCCGTCAACCTCCCCGACTCTGTCAACGACGTTTTCAGTCTGGAGCTCATGGACTCTATACGCCCTATTCCGCTGACCTCACAGGAGAAGCATATCCTCAACGAATACGCAGAGCGCCACAAGCCTGACACAACCCAGGTGGTGGACACTGTACCGAAGAAGTTCAACTTCGCCAAAGACGTGCTTCAAGACGCCATCGGCGACAACCTCGTCACCAGCATACGCTACCGTACCGACCGTGCCTACCTGAAGCTGTCGCCAATCGTCAATCCGCAATACGTCAGCTATAGCAGCACGCACGGTTTCTCCTATAAAATCAAGTTAGGTGCTGAATACTACTTCAACGCCCACCGCTATTTTGAGTTCAACCCACGCTTAGGCTACAACTTCAAGTACAAGAAGCCCTACTTCACCCTGCCCCTCTACTTCAACTACAACCCCAAGCGTAACGGCCAGGTGCAGGTCATCTATGGTAACGGCAACCGCATCGGCAACAGCTATATCACCGACGACATCAGGCGGGAGTATGGCGACACGATTGACTTGGACGATGACATGCATCTCTTCGACGACAACTACCTGACCGTGAGCAACAACGTGGTAGCCTTCAACTGGCTTGAGATTACCAGCGGCTTCACCTATCACCACCGCGTAGCCTATCGTCCTGAAGAGCTCAAGAAGTTTGGTAAGCAGCACGTATTCAACAGCTTCGCGCCGATGCTTTCAGTAAAGCTGTCGCCTTGGCGCAAGGGCCCGACACTCTCCGTCGACTACGAGCGGGGCATCGAGGGCATACTCAAGTCGGACCTCGACTACGAGCGCTGGGAGTTCGACGGCTCCATCAAGTACGACATTCATCCGCTCAGGAAGATTAACGCCAAACTGGGCTTTGGTTTCTACAGCCGCAAGAAGGACAGCTACTTCGTCGACTACATCCACTTCCGCGACGACAAGCTGCCCGAAGGCTGGGACGACGACTGGACGGGAAACTTCCAGCTGCTGACCAGCCGCTGGTATAACGAATCGAGCTACTACGCGCGCGCCAACTTCAGCTACGAGTCGCCCTTCCTCGTGATGTCGTGGTTCCCGCTCATTGGCCACTTTTTCGAGAAGGAGCGCTTCTATCTCAGCGCATTGAGCCTTGAAAACACCCGCCCCTACTACGAAGTCGGCTACGGCTTCACCACCCGGCTCGTGTCGATAGGCCTGTTTGCCAGTTTCCTGCGGACAGAGTTTCAGGACTTTGGCTGTAAATTCACCTTTGAACTCTTCAGACGATGGTAAAACCCCTAACCGTATACAAGGCATCAGCGGGCAGCGGCAAGACGTTCGCGCTCGCCGTGCAGTACATCAAGCTCGTGGTGCAGAATCCAGCATCTTATCGCAACATTCTCGCCGTCACCTTCACCAACAAGGCGACCGAGGAGATGAAGACGCGCATACTGAGCCAGCTCTACGGCATCTGGCAGCAGCTGCCCGACTCCGACACCTACATGCAGGAGGTGTGCCGCAGGCTCGACGCCTCGCCGGCCTTCGTCAGCGAGCGGGCAGGCCAGGCACTCTCGCTGCTGCTGCACAACTACAACCACTTCCGCGTGATGACTATCGACACGTTCTTCCAGAGCGTGCTGCGCAACCTGGCCCGCGAGCTCGACCTGACCGCCAACCTCCGCATCGGACTGAACGACGCGCAGGTGGAGGAAATGGCCGTCGACGAGATTATCGACGACCTGAAGACCACCGACGTGATGCTCATCTGGATCATGCGCTACATCATGGAGAACATCTCCGACGACCAGTCGTGGAACGTCATCGGCAAGATCAAGCAGTTCGGAAAGACCATCTTCCTGGACAACTACAAGAACATCAGCCGCGAACTCAGCGCGAAGCTGCAGCAGGAGGACTTCTTCGACACCTACACCAAGAAGCTGCGCGACGTACGTGATGCCGCCAAGGAGCGCATGCTCACCATTGCCGACTCCTTCTTCTGCACGCTCGAAGAGGAGGGGCTCACCTACGAGGACTTGGCTGGCAAGCGGCGGGGCATTGCCGGCTTCTTCTTCAAGCTCAAGGACGGCGTCTTCGACGAGAGCATCGTCAACGCGGCGGTGGCCAAGTGCATGGACGACCCCACGAAGTGGTACACCAAGACGCATCAGCGCCGTGCCGACATCCACACGCTGGCCGACACCCAGCTGATTCCCACGCTGCGGCTGGCCTGCGACGAACGCCCTAAATGCTGGAAACTCTATCAGTCGGCGGTGCTCACGCTGCGCCATCTGAATCAGGTGCGCCTGCTCAGCAGTATAGAGAATAAGGTACGCGCGCTGAACGACGAGGCCAACCGGTTCCTGCTCAGCGACACGCAGAAGCTGCTGAATGCCCTTATCAGCGAACAGGACTCGCCCTTCATCTTCGAGAAGATTGGCGCACAGCTGCAGCACGTCATGATCGACGAGTTTCAGGACACCTCGACTGTTCAGTGGCAGAACTTCCGCGTGCTGCTGCTCGAGACGATGAGCCATCGCGACAGCGAGAACCTCATCGTGGGCGACGTCAAGCAGAGCATCTACCGCTGGCGCAGCGGCGACTGGCGGCTGCTGAACGATATTGAGCAGCAGTTCCATCAGGAGATGATTCAGACCGAGTCGCTGAAGACCAACCGCCGCTCGGAACGCAGGATCATAGCCTTCAACAACGCCTTCTTCACCGAGGCCGCCCAAATGGAATACGAGAAGCTCGAGGAGCAGCCCGAGGCCGACCAACTGCAGCGCGCCTATCAGGACGTCGGGCAGCTGATTCCCGACGGCAAGCCCGATGCCGGCTATGTGCACATCGAACTGCTGCCCGCCGACGACTATCAGGAGCAGACGCTGCAACGGCTGGTCGATACCATTGCGCGCCTCATCGCCCAAGGTATTCCGCAGACGAAGATAGCCATCCTCGTGCGCGTCAACAGCTATATCCCCGTCATCGCCAATTACTTTGCCGAACATCTGCCCGAGGTCAGCATCGTCAGCGACGAAGCCTTCCGGCTCGATGCGTCGCCCTCGGTGAACATCATCGTCCAGGCCCTGCGACTGCTCAGGAATCCCGACGACCAGCTGGCGCGCGCCTTCCTCAGGAAGAACTGCGGCGACATCACCGTGCTCGAACAGACGCCCGCCAGCCAGTCGCTCTACGAGACGGCCGAGCAGCTGTTTGCCGACTTGGGCCTCGACCGCTTCGACGAGCAGACGGCCTACGTCTGCGCATTCTTCGACCAGCTGCGCAAGTACACGGCCGAGAATGCGGCCACCATCGACGAGTTCCTCAAGCTGTGGGAGAGCGACATCTGCCGCAAGACCATTCAGAGCGACGTCACCGACGGCGTGCGCATCATCAGCATCCACAAGTCGAAGGGACTGGAGTTCGACTATGTGCTCAGCCCCTTCTGCGACTGGCAGATGGAGAAGTCGGGCAACGTCTTGTGGTGCTATCCCGACGAGCAGCCCTTCAGCGACCTGCCCATTGCGCCCATCGACTACAGCAAGAGCGGCATGGTGGGCACCATCTACGACGACGACTACCACCACGAGCATCTGCAGAACGTCGTCGACAACCTCAACCTGCTCTACGTCGACTTCACCCGTGCCCGCAGCGGGCTCTTCGTCTTTGGCCGTCGCGGTGCCAAGAACTCGCGTTCCGAAATCATCGAGCAGGTGCTGCCCGTGCTGACGCTCGAAGGCGGTGAACTCTCGGCCAGTGACGATGCGTCGGCGCCCATCGTCTATGAATACGGTACGCTGTCAGCGCCTGCTGCCGTCAGTCAGCAGAAGCAGCCCGCCGCCAACGATAATCCGTTCCTCCAGCCGTCGGTCCCCTACCCCGTTTCTGTTGCCGCCCATGAGCCTAAGGCCGTATTCCGGCAGAGCAACCAGAGCCGCGACTTCATCAGCGGCGACGACGAGCAGGCCACCGCCACAAGCTACATCCAGCTGGGCAACGTGCTGCACCGCATCTTCTCGACCATCCGAACCTCTGACGACGTCGGCGCTGCCCTGCAGCAGCTTGAGCAGGAGGGTGTCATCTACGACGACCTCATCACCGTCGAGCGACTGCGGCTGATGCTCCGCAAGCGGCTGGAGCACCCGCAGGTGGCCGACTGGTTCTCTGCCCGCTGGACGCTCTTCAACGAGTGTACCATCCTGAGTGTCGATGCCGGCGGCCACGTCGTCGAGCGCCGCCCCGACCGCGTCATGACCGACGGCAGCCGGTGGATAGTCGTCGACTTCAAGTTCGGCCGTCCGCGCCAGGAGTATCACGATCAGGTCAGGGAGTACATGCAGCTGCTCGCGCAGATGGGCCACACCTGCGTCGAGGGCTACCTGTGGTATGTCTATAGCAACAAGATTGAAAAAGTATGAAAACATTTCTCGAACACGTAGCCGAAGATATCATCCGTAAGTACGGCACCGACCTCTCGCGCCTGGTGGTCGTCTTCCCTAACAAGCGCGCCTCGCTCTTCCTCAACGAGGCTCTGGTCAGACTGGCGGGCCGTCCCGTCTGGTCGCCGGCCTACATCACCATCAGCCAGTTGTTCCGCAGTCAGTCGGAGCTGACCGTCGCCGACCCCATCAAGCTCGTCTGCGACCTGCACCGCTCCTACGTCGAGGTGACGGGCTTCGACGAGACCCTGGACCACTTCTACGGCTGGGGACAGCTGCTGCTGACCGACTTCGACGACATCGACAAGCACATGGCACCTGCCGACAAGGTGTTTGCCAACCTGCGCGACTACCGCGAGTTCGACGACGTCAGCTATCTCAGCCAGGAGCAGCGCGACGTCATTCGCAAGTTCTTCTCGAACTTCACCGACGACCACAACACGCTGCTCAAGGAGCGTTTCCTGCGGCTCTGGTCGCGCATGGGCGACATCTACCACAACTTCAACCGGCGGCTCGCCGACCAGCATCTGGCCTACGAGGGCGCCCTCTACCGCCAAGTTGCCGAGCAGCTCCAGAAGTCCCCCTACTGGGGGGATTCAGAGAGGCTCTACCTCTTTGTGGGCTTCAACATGCTGCAGACCGTCGAGCAGCGCCTCTTTGCCTACTTGAAGGCCGAGGGCAAGGCCCGCTTCTACTGGGACTTCGACCATTATTACATGAAGGCTGAGGCCTGCCACTTCATCAGTCAGTACCTGAGCGACTTCCCCAACGAACTGCATGTCGACGATGACAACATCTACCGTAACTACCAGCGTCCCAAGCAGATAACGTTTGCAGCCGCCCCGACCGAGGACATTCAGGCACGCTATATCAGCCAATGGCTGCAGGACGTTCCCGAGCGCATCAGCGACGGGCGCCGGACGGCCATCGTGCTCTGCAACGAAGCCCTGCTGCCCACCGTCGTCCATTGTCTGCCCGCAGCCGTTGAGAGCGTCAACATCACCACCGGCTACCCGCTGCAGCAGACCTACGTGGCATCGCTCGTCGAGCGGCTCATACGCCAATACCCGCTCAGCGAGGTCATCAGCCGCATCACCCAGCTGGCCAAGGAGCCCGAGACCGCCGACAGCCCCTTCAAGGCCGAAGCCTGCTTCCGCACCTACACGCTGCTGACGCGACTCCAGAACCTCATCGACAGCGGCGACCTGCGGGTCGACACCATCACGCTGCAGCGACTTGTCGGCCAGCTCATCCTGCAGACGTCAATTCCCTTCCACGGGGAGCCCGCCGTCGGCATTCAGGTGATGGGTGTGCTCGAGACGCGCAACCTCGACTTCGACCACCTGCTGCTGCTCTCGACCAACGAGGGCAACATGCCCCGGGGCATCACCGACTCGTCGTTCATCCCCTACTCGCTTCGCCACGCCTTCGGACTGACAACTGCCGACCATAAGTCGGCCATCTACGCCTACTACTTCTACCGGCTGCTGAGCCGCGCCACCGATGTCACCATTGCCTATTCCAATGCCACCGTCGACGGCCAGAGTTCCGAGATGAGCCGCTACATGCTCCAGCTGACGGTTGAGGACACCTGTCACAAGATAGCGCACCGCACCCTGCAGGCCGGACAGAGCGTCAGGCTTCGCCGCCCGCAGACCGTCGAGAAGTCGCCCGCCGTCGTCGATACGCTGCGCCGCCGCTTTGCCAGTTCCATCCTTTCGCCGACGGCCGTCAACCGCTATATGCGCTGCCCCCTGATGTTCTACTTCTGCTATGTAGAGGGGCTGCGCGAGCCCGACGACACCGAGGACGGCGTCATCGACAACCGCGTCTTCGGCAACATCTTCCACAATGCTGCCCAGATACTCTACGAACAGCTCAAGCAGCGCAATCCCCACATCGTGGCCTCCGACCTGGACGAACTCCTGAAGACAAAGGTCGACATTGAGCGGGCCGTCGACCAGGCCTTCACCGACGAGTTTGACGGCGACGTGCCCCAGGGCGGCATGGCCGTCATCAACCGCGAGGTCATCATCCACTACCTGCGACAGCTCGTCGAGGTCGACCGCCGGCTTGCACCCTTCACCATCCTCGAGCTCGAGCACGACGTTGCCCAGTCGCTGCCCGTACCCTCCGCCGGCATGACCGTCAAGGCCGGCGGGCGCGTCGACCGCCTCGACCGCATCAGCTTCGGCGACGGCGAGCAGATACGCGTCATCGACTACAAGACCAGCGCCCGCCGGCTGAAAGCCATCAAGACCATCGACGACATCTTCGACCCCGCCAAGCTTGCCGACCACACCGACTATTACCTCCAGACGCTCCTCTACGCCCGCATCGTCAGCAAGAGTCAGCACGTCCGCCGTGCTGCTGCGCCCTCGCAGCCCTCGCAGCCGCTCCCCGTAGCCCCCGCCCTGCTCTTCATCCAGCACGCGGGCACCGACGACTACAACCCCGTCCTGAAGCTCGGCAACGACTACATCGACGACGTGGCCACTCCCGACGGCGACCGCTTCGTCAAACTGTTCGTGGAGAAAGTAAACGAGATTTTCGACCCCTCACAACCCTTTGTCCCAACGGCCGACACCAGCCATTGCAAGACGTGCCCATACGCACACCTCTGCAAAATGTAGAAGACAGCCTGATTATTTGGGCAGCTTCTTCACAAATTTCATTTCGTGAAGAATGCGCTTCGTGCGCTTCTGCACGTATTTGCTGGGAGTCTTCGAACTGAACTTGCGCGGATTGGGCAGCGTGGCTGCTATCATGGCACACTGCTCACGTGAGATCTGAGAGGCCGACAGTCCCCAGTTGTCACGGCATACTGCCTCGACACCATAGATGCCCTCGCCCGTCTCAATCGAGTTCAGATAGACTTCCAGTATACGCTCCTTGGGCCACATCAGCTCGATAAGCACCGTGAAATACACCTCAAAACCCTTGCGCACCCACGAGCGGCCCGGCCACAGGAAGACGTTCTTGGCCGTCTGCTGCGAGATGGTCGACGCACCAAACTTCTGCTTCTCCGGATGCTGGCTGTTGCGCTTGGCGGCATGCTCGATGGCCTTGAAGTCGAAACCGTGATGGCTTAGGAAGTTGGCATCTTCGCTGGCTATCACGGCTACGGGCATCGACTCCGACATCTCACTGAGCGACACCCAGTGGTGGCTCATGCGCAGCTCCCTGTCCTCCTTCGCCTGCTCATAACAACGGATGAACATCAGCGGCGTGAACCATACGGGGATGAAACGCAGGGCTACGACAGAAAGAATCGTGGAGGCCAGGAAAGCCACCACGATTCTACGTATCAGTTTCTTAACAAACTTCAGCATTACTGCAGCGTTCCGGCCTCAGCAGCCTGAATCATAGCCTGGCTGGCATAGAGGATAACCTCCACGCGGCGGTTCTGAGCCTTACCAGCGGCGGTAGAGTTGTCGGCAACGGGATTAGCCTCGCCGAAACCGGTGGTCGAGCGAATCTGGTTGCTGCTCACGCCGAGCGACAGCAGGTAGTTGGTCACGGCCTGAGCGCGCTGCTGCGACAGGTTGACGTTCTTCTGTGCACTCTGCTCAGCGGTAGAGTTCTTCCAGCCGGCATTGTCGGTATAGCCCTGTACGGCAACGTCGCAGTCGGTGTTCACCTTCAGCACGTTGTTGGCAAACTGGGTCAGCGAGTTCTTGGCAGCAGCCTGCAGCGTCGAGCTGCCCGTGCCGAAGAGGATACCAGAGTCGAAGGTGACCTTCACACCCTGCAGACCGTTGGCGTCGGTATAGCTCTCAACCTGAGCATTCTCGACGGCTGCGGCCTGAGCCTTCACCTTATCCATGTGCTTGCCGATGAGTGCACCAGTACCGGCACCCACAGCACCACCGACGGCAGCACCAACAGCGGTGTTACCAGCAATCTTACCTACAATAGCACCTAAGGCAGCACCACCGACAGCGCCGATAGCGGTACCCTTGGCCAAGTTGTTACATCCTGCCATCACCATGCCTGCGCAGAGAGCGATGACCACAGTCTTCATACTTTTCATAATCTTTTTCGTTTTTGTTATTAATTGATGTTTGACAAATATTGTCGCATTTACGGTGCAAAGATAGCAATTATTTCTTAATTCATGCATTTTAATTGATTTTTTTTTGTAATTTTGCACTCAATTTGACGAAATACTGATTAATCATGGCAAAAGAATTAAAAGATTTGACCAAAAGGGCTGATAATTACAGCCAGTGGTTCAACGACCTTGTTGTGAAGGCCGACTTAGCCGAGCAGTCGGCAGTACGTGGATGCATGGTCATCAAGCCTTATGGCTACGCCATCTGGGAAAAGATGCAGCAGCAGTTAGATAAGATGTTCAAGGAGACGGGCGCCCAGAACGCCTACTTCCCCCTGCTCATCCCGAAGTCGTTCCTCAGTCGCGAGGCCGAGCACGTCGAGGGCTTCGCCAAGGAGTGTGCCGTAGTGACCCACTACCGTCTGCGCGCCAAGGACGACAAGAGCGGCGTCGAGGTCGACCCCTCGGCCAAGCTCGAAGAGGAGCTCATCATCCGTCCCACGTCGGAGACCATCATCTGGAACACCTATAAGAACTGGATTCAGTCGTGGCGCGACCTGCCCCTGATGTGCAACCAGTGGTGTAACGTCATGCGCTGGGAGATGCGCACACGTCCGTTCCTTCGTACCAGCGAGTTCCTGTGGCAGGAGGGCCACACCGCCCACGCCACCCGCGAGGAGGCTGAGGCCGAGGCCCAGCTCATGCTCAAGGTCTATGCCAAGTTCGCCGAAGAGTGGATGGCCGTCCCCGTGGTTCAGGGCGTGAAGTCGGAGACCGAGCGCTTCGCCGGTGCCCTCGACACCTACACCATCGAGGCCATGATGCAGGACGGCAAGGCCCTGCAGAGCGGCACGAGCCACTTCCTCGGACAGAACTTCGCCAAGGCCTTCGACGTCACCTATCTTAATAAGGAGAACAAGCCCGAGTACGTCTGGGCTACGTCGTGGGGCGTTTCCACCCGGCTCATCGGTGCCCTCATCATGACCCACTCTGACGACAACGGATTGGTGCTGCCGCCGAAGCTCGCCCCCATCCAGGTGGTCATCATACCCATCGCCACCAAGCCCGAGCAGATGGAACTGGTCAACAAGGAGGTGCAGCCCATCATCGAGCAGCTGCGCCAGAAGGGCATCAGCGTGAAGTTCGACGATGCCGACAACAAGCGTCCCGGCTTCAAGTTCGCCGACTACGAGCTGAAGGGCGTTCCCGTACGCCTGGTGCTCGGTGCCCGCGACCTGGAGAACGGCACCATCGAAGTGATGCGCCGCGACACGTTAGAGAAGGAGACGCGCCCCCTGGAGGGTATCGTCGACTACGTGGAGCAGCTCCTCGGCGACATTCAGCAGAACATCTTCGAGAAGGCCAAGGCCTATCGCGATGCCCACATCTTCGAGTGCGACAACTACGAGGAGTTCAAGGAGCGCGTCAAGGACGGCGGTTTCTTCCTCTGCCACTGGGACGGCACGGCCGAGACCGAGGCCCAGATCAAGGAAGAGACGCAGGCCACCATCCGCTGCGTGCCCTTCGGCGTTGAGCAGACGCCCGGCGTCGACATGGTGAGCGGCAAGCCCTCGAAGGCTCGCGTCATCATCGCCCGCAGCTACTAATAGAGTTTCACACACACACAGCAAAAGCCCCGTATGGTTTTGTCCATGCGGGGCTTCTCTCGCTCTTGATTAAGGCTCGTCAGGCTCGGCCTGGCTGATGCCGTAGGTGGCCAGCGGCGTGCGCTCCTGGTAGGTCTTCATCTTGCCGTCGACCTCCTTCGTCTTCGACTCCACAAGCTGGTAAGCCTCGAACACACACTGGTCCTTCAGCGCACGCGACGTCAGCTTCTCGTCGGGCGTGCCCGCACCCTCAGGACGGAACCTCAGGTGGACACCCTTGATCAGCAGGTCGATGTTGGCAGCACCGGTAGCCACGTCGGGAGCGGGCGTGCCCTCAATCGACGGGTAGAACGTACCCAGACCATCGAGCTTCACAGGCTGACCCTGCGCGCTCAGCTCCTTCATACACGAGACGACGTTCTGAAGCACCAGAACCAGCATCTCATACGTTGCCAGCTTGCCATGCTCGGCCAGGTGGCGTGCGAATCCCTTCAGCGACAGCGGCTCCTTAGGCTCGGCCTCAGGGTAGTACTGTCCGTAGGTCTTCGAGGCGGTGTTCTTGTTCTTGCGCAAGTTCACCAGGAAAGTAATCACATTACGTGCCATAGTTGTAAATGTTTTTTGTGGTATTAAATTATCCTTCTGACCATCTTCACCGGGTGGCCCTTCCCGCTTTATCACTCCTCTGAATGATGGTACAAAGGTACAAAAAATTCCTGAAACCGCCAAACATTTCCGCAACTTTTTTCAAAGAAAAAGTACACAAAAAGAACCGTCCCTTCTGTGTACTTTTCAAGTGAAAGTAAATGCAATGCAATATTGCAATATTACATCAGCTTACGATACTTGCCCTTGTCATTGCCCGTGCGTATTTTCTGGGCCAGGCCTTGATCCTGCAGCCGCTTCAGCTTGCTGCAAATGCTGCCCTGCTTGCCTTCATAGCCGAAGCAGCGGTCGACATCGTCGGAAGTGAAGACATCGGGCAGTCGGCGGTAGCCCACCCACGTCTTCTGCTGGTGGCGTACGTTCGAGGCCTGCTCGGCGGCGAGGTTGTCGTAGTGCTTCTCAAAAATCGCCTTACAGTAGTACTCCTGGAAAGCCAGCTGTGCATTGGCAATGAGAATGGCCAGACGGACGTCGGTCTTGTCAACCTTGAAGTCGGGGCCACACACCCAGTGCCCGTTGTCCTCGACCATCTTGTCCCAATGGCGGCTCACGACGAAGGGCAGCACGAAGTTGATGGCGTGCCAGCAGGGACGCTTCACCAAGTCTTCCTCGGCCAGGTCCTTGTCCTCACCGGCATCGTCCATATGGTGGTTAGTCCACAGTCTCAGGGCGTCGCTGATGGGCTTGCAGGGAATCTCACCCTTGCAGGCGTCGAGTTTGTAGGCCCAGTCCTTCAGGGCGGCATCGCGCTTACTTGCTGCCTCGTCGTATTCGTGAACCTCGAGCATCTCAAAGTTAGAGTCGGCATTGGGTACAACCGTAAAGCGCGACATCAGGCCGTTGACGTTATTGCTCTCGGTATTGAGCTTCCTGAGGGCATCGCTGGTCCCCGTATAACAGGCATTGAAGTGTACATCCGTCTCACCAATGGGGGCACTTGAGGTCTTCAGGTAGGCACCGTGCTTCTCATTATGAAAGGATTTAAGCCAGTAGGTCTGCAGGGCGTCCATATAGCCCTTCTTCAGCTGCGACAGCGTGTTCTGAAGCTCGCTGTCGAAGATGCTGACGTGGAGGTAGTAGTCCTCGCCGTCGAGCGTTTCGTGGGCGTTGGCCTCGGCTTCGCGCAGGGCAGCCGTCGATGTCTCTGGCGGCAGTGCACGGTAGATGCCCTTTGGACGAGGTGTCTTGTTCTTCGCACCGCCGTTGTTCTGTTCACGTTCAGCATTGAAGTTGTTCAGGGCGGCAATCTGAGCGGCATCAGCCTTACGGACGGGTTCCATCAGGATGTCGTAGAGGTCGACGGCCACCGACTTCATACCGCCCATACGGCCTATGAGCAGCACCAGACTGTTCAGGCGGCACTTCTTCCCTGGCTTCGACCAGAACTGGTAGAAACACCTCGTGAGCAGCGTCATAGCGAAGGCACCGCCGACGAAGAACACCGCCGGGTAGTACTTGCGCTTCATTCGGAAGCAGAGCAGCTTCAACAACGGATAGCGGGGCACAAGCTTCTCAAACTCGCTGCCGATGCGTTCCAACGTCTGCAGAATCTCCTGCTGCATACCCGCTACCTGCCCCGCCTCGTTGCTGCGGGCTTCGCGAACCAGCACGCTGTACTTGCGACCAGTGACCTGCTCGATGGCGCGGCGCATATCCTTCGAAGGCTGCGGGGCGTTGAAGTTCTCGCTCTCGCGCTTCTGCAGCAGCTTGCGTCCGCCCTCCACGATGCGGTCAATCTCGCTCATACCGCGCTCGGCCACGATTTCCTGTACGAACTGGAAAGTCAGCAGCACACGGCGTGCACGGTCATAGTCGGCATCGAACATCACGAGCAGGTCGTTGAACACGTCGCGTGTGGCATCGTGGCGGCTGGTGGGACTGCCTGGGAACATTGCGGCAACAAAGTCGCGCACGTCGTAGCCCAGCCACTGGAAGTCGGCATCCTCCAAGTCCTTCGGCTTCACCTGTTCGGCCAGAGCCTTGGCGGCATCCGTTGCTGTGGTTAATGACTGGCCACTCGCACCCTGCGCTGCCGCGTTGCCGGGCAGCTGATGGTCAGGGTTGGTGGCGTTACTTGAACTCTCACGATACGAGTCGCCGTACTGACGGTCGAACTCATTTTCAAACAAATTTTGTTCTTCCATATATATATGTTTAAAAGTGAAACAATTTATCTTCGTCAATATAGAGAATGTCCTCCAGTCGCGGACAGAAGCTCAGCTTGTCGGCATTCACACACGAGTTGTCGGTCACGTGCTTGCCCGTAGTGCCTATCACGTTGAGCATACCAAGTTCTCGCGCCTGAATATACTGCTGGTCGGCAATGTTGCCGCCGATTTCAGGGTTCCACTCGCTGACCAGGCGCAGACCCTCGCCCGACGATGTCAGATGAGCCAGACGCGTCACAAAGGGATAGCCCGGCTTCCGGGTGAGTTCATACAGCCCGCGGGGGTCAAAGGGCAAGTGGTCGTAGTCGCTCATAAACAGCCCTGAGAGGTGACGGATGTTCTCCTGCTTGCGGCGGCGGTACATCATCGGCTGACCGTCGTCGTCCAGCCTCGGGTTGCCGTCCTTGTCAAGTCGCGGCACCAGTCCGAACTCACTGACGGCAAAGATAAAGTCGGGCAGCGAGTCCTTCAGCGAGTCCACCCATTGCAACAGCTTCACAGCCTCGGTCAGCTGAGCAAACTTCTCACCGGCACGAGGTCGGGCGGCCTGCTTGATGCACCACTTCTGGAAGTCGCTGTTACACGTGAACGAGTCGAGCGGTAGCCCTGTCTTCACGGCCTCACGCACATCGCGGCGCATACCAATCTTCCATTTCACTACGGCACTGCGCACAAGCATCGCAAACACTGAGGCCGTGCAAGGTTCGCACGAGCCCCAGTACATATTTTCCTGCCAGACGAATCGCCAATTCTTTTCCATACGCGTGTGTACATTATTTATCTTCATTATACTGACAGTTCAAAATCTCCTGACGATGGCGTCCCAGCGTGACGTTCATCTGCGCCTGTGCCTGCAGCAGCTGGCGCTCAATCTGGTGCGTACACGCCAGGCAAGCCATGATGCGTACCTCATGCATCGACGTATCGAGCCACACCTGCAAGCCCTGCCCGTCGTCGTAGAGCATACGCCCCTCGCTGCCTTCGGGCAGCTTCGGCTGCTGCTTCTGCTCCCCTTCGGTCAGGAAGAGGAACTGCTCGTGAAGCGCGGCCACGGGGTCGGCGCAGTCCTTGGCGTCAACGTTCAGGTGGAGGCTCCACGAACTCTCCTTCTCGCCCTCGCTGCGGTAGAACGAGCTGTTGCCCAGCTGCTTCAGCATGGTTCTGTTACTTGGTTTCTGGCCTTGCGGAATGAACTCCTTGTAGCCGTTGTCCCACTCGTTGAGCTTGCCCTTTGTCGTCACGCTCGGCTTTCCTTTCGGGCGGCTGACGTAAGTGGCCGAGTCGCCGCCTGGCAGCGACTGGGCCTTTTTCTTTTGCTTTTTTGTACTTTCCATATCTTTTTTTTAGACGGTGCAAAGTACGGCATTTTTCACGACTAAATTTGACCAACAAATGACCATCAATTCTGGGGCATAAAAAAAGTGGGAACTATTTCAGTTTCCCACTCTTTTTGGTGTTTATGTGGCATATTGAGGTGCTAACTCTAACAGGTATTGCCTTATCCATTCTATCAGCCTCTCCCATAGCCAATGCTTATATCTTTCCTTCTTATGCTTGGCATCTTCATATTTTTCACTTAGAAGTGCCTTCCAATTAACAAACCACCTGTAGTTCCTGCTAATCGTTTCGCGCGAAGGCAGCCCTGGTATTTCATTCTCCAGCATCTGGTGATAGTGCGACACCTTACCATAAGGGTCATCATCCTCAGAACTGAAAGCCAGATGGATGCTGCGGAGGAAGCAGACCGACATTTGAGTCAGGTCTTGGTAAAACTCCAGGGCTTTGCTTTTCGCTGCAGCCAAGGCAGACTTGAACCATCCCACAACCTCGCAGTCCTTGAACTTGTTTATAAGCTGCTTCAGCCTGGGGTGCCCCCTTTTGGGGTTATCCTCCTGTGCGGAAAACTCATGTAGCCTTCGCTCGCTGATATAGCCAAGAAATTCTGAGGGCGACAATACATCATCATCGAAATATCGACGCGGTATCTTTACCCACTTATCGTCCACTTCGACCTCCTTCTTCTCAAAGGCTGACTTTATGGCCGAGATTACCTTATTAAGCGAAAAGCCACATTTGCTTCCATCGCGCTTGGTGACTGTAAAATTAGAAACTCCGAACCCCGAAAACAGGGAACGATTAACTCTAGGGCTGCCGTCTGCATGAGACTCAGCCTGGCGTGATTTGTTGTTATCTGCTATTTCTGTTTCTTTGTGTCTCCTGCTCATATTGAGCTTTTTTAAAATAATTAATTAGGCTAATGCGTCCTGCGGTGTCTGTCGCACCTTATTTATATTATAAGGCCGATGGCACTTCCTGTTACATAACCATCCGAGACAGGTCCGGGTAGCCGCTAAGGGGGGCTGACAGGTTGATAATGCTTTTGCTTCGATAGGCTTACGTTATTAGTCCTTGAAATTATAATGGGGAAATATAATGGAATGGCTTCAGTCGCTATGAGGTAGTAACTCTACTGAGCCATTATTTCGTTAACTCTTGATACATTTTGAACAGTTCAGCCACGCACTGGCTTTCAGTCATGGTCTTGACGGGGAATCCGTAAGCCTGCATCACGGCGCGGTCGTTCTGCTGGTGGGCTCGGCGGAGTTCCACCGGCATGGTCAGCTCGTCGTAGAGGTCGGCCAGCGAAGAGTCGGGATAGAGCGCGCGGGCATCCAGTATAGCCTGTGCTGTCTGCTCAATCTTCTGCTTCTGTTCTTCTGAAGGATTTGGCCACGGGAAATTGTTGTAGACAATATTGATGCTATAATCATAACGCGTCTCTAAGCGTCCTGCAACAGCACGCATCCATGCCATGTGTACATTGCTTTGAAGTATACCAAAATGATAACGAGACACATTAGGCATAATGCGAAGTTTGTTGCTGCAAATCACATCGGGAGTCATTAGTCCCATTGGTATATATCGACGTTTCTCAGACGATACCTCAGGGATAACTATATAATCTTCAGTAGGAAAGTTTTCAACATGGAAACGAGTTGGCCTGTCAGCAATCTTTCGAGTACCAGCACTTTTACTTGATAATCTGGCTTCACGAACTGCCTCGACCCTTTTTAAACAGCGAGGCATTCTACGCAGCTCAGCAGGTGAACAATCACCAAGCCATAAGCAATAACGCGGCTTCTGATTGATAAACTCGTAAGCGCCAAAATATGGATGGAAATAGATTGCTGATGCAGGTTCGCTTGTGATAAAAACATCCATTTCTTCTTTATTAAAGATATAGTTCCCATCGTCAATAGGTTTGTTTCCAATGCCTATTAATGGAACGTCACAGATGGGCTTAGGCCTGCTCCAAATAAAAATGTCTGGGCCATCGGTCAGATAAGCGTTTATATGACTTACCTTGCACATCTTATCCTTGTCAAACAGCAAGCATTCTTTCTCTTTGTAATCATCCTCGCTGAATCCTACGATGACACAATGCACATGAGCCTTCAGCGAAGATTCGCTGTCCCATCGGAATGTACGGTGTGCGAAGTCTATGCGTAGCCCGTCTTCCATCAGCGGTTGCCACAAGTTTGCAACCTGCTCGCCCTGACAAATACTGTTTGTTGAGACAAATGCTGCTTTGACGTGGTTTCGCTTTATAAGTTGCCATGCTTTTTTATACCAGCAGCAAACATAATCCATATTGCCCACGTTCTTCCACTTAGCCCCAAAGATATCAATTACATCCTGCTTCTGCCTCTCGTCCATCTGGCGTGCACCTATAAACGGCGGATTACCGATAATGTAGTTCAATTTCTCTTTTGGCACAACTACGTCCCACTCCATCCTCAGTGCATTGCCCTCGCGTATATTATGGTAAGGCTTCAGCGGCAGGAAGTCGATGTCCTGATGCACGATGCGCTCAGTCTCGGCCAGCATCTGTGCCTCGCTTATCCAAAGAGCGGTGGTGGCTACGGTGACGGCGAAGTCGTTGATCTCGATGCCGTAGAACTGCTGGATGCTCACCTTCACAGGGTTGACGAAGGCGCCCATCATGGTCTGGCCGTGATACTTGGCACGGATGACGTCGTTCTCCAGGCGGCGCAGGCTCAGGTAGGTCTCCGTCAGGAAGTTGCCGCTGCCGCAGGCGGGGTCGAGGAATGTCAGTTGCGACATCTTGTCCTGGAACTCATCAAGTCGGCGCACGCGCTGTTTCTCGACTTTCTCTTCAAGGATGGTGTAGAACTCGTGGCGCAGGTCGTTGAGCAGCAGCGGGTCTATCACTTTGTGGATGTTCTCTATCGACGTGTAGTGCATACCGCCTGAGCGGCGCGTCTCGGGGTTCAGCGTCGACTCGAATACGGCACCGAAGATGGTGGGTGATATCTTGCTCCAGTCAAAGTCGAGCGAGGCATTCTGTAGCAGCGTTTGCTTCAGCTGCTCCGTGAACTGGGGTATCTCAATCTGCTCCTCAAACAGCCCGCCGTTGGTATAGGGAAATGCCTTCAGGTCGTCCTTCAGATACTTGCTGCGCTTGTCCGTCGGCGTGTTCAGAACATCAAACAATCGGATAAGGGCATTACGCAGGTCGTCGGCATCATAGCGTACCAGGTAGTCGTGGAACTGGTCGCGGGCGAAAACGCCGGCATCCTCGGCATACAGACAGAAGACGAGTCGCACGCACAGGATGTTCAGCCAGCGCAGGGCCTCGGGCGATGAGTCGTCGTATTGCTTCAGCAGGGCCTCATAGATTCTGCCCACGATTTCGCCTGCCTGCATCGACACCTCCATCTCCTTCGAGATATGCTCACTCTGAATGTCGACGAGGAACTTCAGACGGTAGTACTCCGTCGGCAGGTCCTTCAGCAGAATCTCCTCAGGCTCGCTATTGGGCTGGTTCATGTCATAGACCAGAAACGACTTGAAATTGCACGTCACCACCCATTTCGGGTGCTCGCTCTGAGGCATATTCACGATGTAGAGCTTTGCCTGCAGGAACGGAGTGATGTATCCGCCGCCTCGCTTGACGGGCTTGCGCAGGTCAATATCGATTGATTTCTGCTCGATGAGCACCTTTGTCGACGGGATATGCACGTCGATAAAGTTCGTGGAGTCAACCATCGAAGCCACCTGCTCCTCGTAGCGCAGGAACTCAGGCAGGTTCTCTACGCCATACACCGAGGTCAGCAGGTCGGCCCAGAACAACTGGCTTTCGCCCCGCTCATAGCCGCGACCTTCCCATCGTGCTGCAAATTCCGCTGCCGCAGCAGCCATCTGTTTATCTGTCTTCATCGACTGCAAATTTAGCCATAATTTTCCAATGCTCCAAAAGTTTCGGAACCTTTTATATTGCAATATTGCATTTCATTTCATTTTCACGGAAACTGAAGGAAGAAAAAGTGTACAATATAATTGTAATATATTATATAACTTATTAATATATAGATACTTATACTATTTTCTACTTCTCTTCTTCTTTTCCGCACTTTCACTCAAAGTCATTTGCAATGCAATATTGCAATATTGCTCCGCCCAGACTCCCCCACCGCTCCGAACAAACGCCGCGTTTGCCCCGACTAAAAAACGCCCCCGCTCCTTCGGCTGTGAAGAGGCGGGGGGTATCGTTCGGTTCAAAAATTCAACTTATTTTTGAATATTGTAGCCTTTTTCCTCTCAATAATTGCGGAAAACGTCATAATCGTTTGCGTGAACGGAGTTTTGTCTGTAACTTTGCAGGCGAATTGCGAAAACAATAAGGAAGATTATGGTTAGAAAAGCGAATAGGAACGACGTCGGGCGGATTATCGAACTGCTGCACCAGGTGAACATGGTACACCACGTCATCAGGCCCGACCTGTTTAAGCCCTACACGACGAAGTACAGCGAGAGTGAGCTGGAGGAGCTGCTGGGCGACGAGAGCAAGCCGGTGTTCGTGTTTGACGACGGCAAGGTGCGCGGACATGCGTTCTGCCAAGTGACCGAGGTGAGGGGGCACCAGCTGCTCGAGGACGTGAAGACGCTGTATATCGACGATATCTGCGTCGACGAGGCGTCGCGCGGCAGGCACGTGGGGCGGGCGCTGTATGAGTATGTGCGCGACTATGCCCGCTCTATCGGCTGCCACAACATTACGCTGAACGTCTGGGAGGGCAACGAGGCTGCGCTATGCTTCTACCGCAACATGGGTATGAAGGTGCAGAAGACGGGCATGGAGGTGATTCTGGACTGAGCGAAAAAAGGGGCTGAATAAAACGACTGCGAACTATACGGATTTTACGAACTATTGCCTGGCGCTGCAATTCGCAGAATTCGTATAATTCGTAGTCGCGATTAGTTGTTGACGGAGCCTCCGACGATGTCGAGCAGCTCGTTGGTGATGGCCTGCTGGCGGCTCTTGTTGTACTGGAGGTTCAGCTGGCGCAGCAGCTCGTCGGCATTGTCGGTAGCGGTCTGCATGGCCACCATGCGGGCGGCGTGCTCGGAGGCAACGCTGTCGAGCAGGGCTGTGTAGAGCATGAGGTGGGCAAGCTTCGGTATGAGCTGCGAGAGGACGGTGTCCATGTCGGGCTCGACGATGAAGTTGTCGTTCAGCGGCGTTACTTCCTTGCCTTCGGCGTTGAGCTTCACCTTCTTCTTGCGGTTGCGCTTCAGGTACTCCTGACTCTCCTTGGTGGCGGCTATCGAGGTGAGGTCGCGCTCGTGGTCGCGCTCGAGCTCTTCCTCGATGTCGATGGGCAGGAAGGTCTTGCGGGTGAGCACTTGCGAGCCTGCCGACTTGAAGTGGTGGTAGATGAGCTCTACCTTGTCAATCTGTCCGTTGCGGAATTTCTCGCCAAGCTCCATGGCTATGTCGATGCACTGGCGCACGTTGGGCTTGTCGGCCAGCGCCGAGAACTCGCCCTGCACGTCGTAGCCCAGCTTCTTGGCCTTCTCGAACACCTTGCGGCCTATGGGATAGACCTCGATGGCGTCGACGCCCTGTTCACTGTACTCGGCCACTACCTGCTGCATGCGCTTGATGATGTTGGCATTGAAGCCGCCGCAGAGCGACGAGTTGCTGGCAAAGACTACCAGCGCGGCGCGATGCACGGGGCGCTCCTGGTCGTAGATGGTCTGCGAGTCGGCCTCGGCAGCGAGGAACGACTTGAGTATGTGCTCGAGCATCGTCTCGTAGGGCAGCATGTTCTGGATGGCTACCTGGGCGTGGTGCAGCTTCGACGACGCCACCATCTTCATGGCCGACGTTATCTTGCGCGTGGAGTTGACGGAGGCTATGCGGCCTTTAATTTCTTTCAGGCTAGGCATAGGCTATCAGGCTTTATACGTGCCTGCGATGTCAGCCATCACGGCTTCTATCTTGGCCGTCGTTTCGTCGTCAATCTTTCCGCTGGCCAGCGTCTCGATGACCTCGGGAGCCGTCGAGCGCAGCTTGTCGAGGAACTGGTCCTGGCACTGGCGCACCTTGTCGATGGGTACCTGGCGCATGAGTCCGTGAACGCCGCAGTAGAGGATGGCTACCTGCTCGCCGACGGGCATCGGTGAGTACTGGGGCTGGATGAGCAGCTGGTTGTTCTTGCGGCCGCGGTCGAGCGTCATGGCCGTCACGGCGTCCATATCGGAGGAGAACTTCGAGAATGCCTCGAGCTCGCGATACTGTGCCTGGTCAATCTTCAGCGTTCCGGCCACCTTCTTCATCGACTTGATCTGAGCCGAACCACCGACACGCGATACGGAGATACCGACGTTGATGGCGGGACGGAAGCCCTGGTTGAAGAGGTCGCTCTCCAAGAATATCTGACCGTCGGTGATGGAGATGACGTTGGTCGGGATATAGGCCGACACGTCGCCGGCCTGCGTCTCGATGATGGGCAGGGCGGTCAGCGAGCCGCCACCGCGAACGTGGCCCTTCATGCAGGCGGGCAGGTCGTTCATGGCCTCGGCCACCTCCTGCTGCTCGTTCATCTTGGCTGCACGCTCCAGCAGACGGCTGTGCAGGTAGAACACGTCGCCGGGATAGGCCTCGCGTCCTGACGGGCGGCGCAGAATCAGCGACACCTCACGGTAGGCAACGGCCTGCTTCGACAGGTCGTCGTAGACCACGAGGGCGGGCAGACCGCGGTCGCGGAAGTACTCGCCGATGGCGGCGCCTGCAAACGGTGCGTAGTACTGCATGGCGGCAGGGTCGGCAGCGGTGGCGGCCACGACGATGGTGTAAGGCATGGCGCCGTGCTCCTGCAGCGTCGAGACGAGGGCAGCAACGGTCGATGCCTTCTGGCCGATGGCGACATAGATACAATAGACAGGCTTGCCTGCCTCATAGAAACTCTTCTGGTTGATGATGGTGTCGACGGCGATGGCGGTCTTACCCGTCTGGCGGTCGCCGATGATGAGCTCGCGCTGTCCGCGCCCGATGGGAATCATCGAGTCGATGGCCTTCAGGCCGGTCTGCAGCGGCTCCTTCACGGGCTGACGGTAGATGACGCCGGGGGCCTTGCGGTCGAGCGGCATTTCGAAAGCGCCCGTCAAGTCGATGTCGCCCTTGCCGTCGATGGCCTGTCCCAGCGGGTTGATGACGCGGCCCAGCATGTTGTCGTTGACGCGGATGGAGGCGATGCGCTTGGTGCGCTTCACGACCTGTCCCTCCTTGATGCCCGACGTGGGACCAAGGAGCACGCAGCCGACGTTGTCCTCCTCGAGGTTCATCACGATGGCCATCGTGCCGTTCTCGAACTCCAGCAGCTCGTTGGCCTCAGCATTGCGCAGGCCGTAGATGCGGGCCACGCCGTCGCTGACGGTAAGCACGGTGCCCACCTCGTCGAACTTCTCGGCATTCGATATGCCGTTCAGCTGGTCGAGCAGTACCTGACTGACTTCGCTTGGTTTGATTTTATCTGACATATATTTATTGTTCTTTTTCTTTCTACCACGAATTTCACGAATTTCACGAATTTTGCTGCGCATGAATAATTAGTGAAATTAGCGTAATTAGTGGTCGTTACTTCTTCAGTGCTTGTAGAATGTTGTTGAGCTTGGCCTTCACAGAGGCATCCATACGATAGGTGTCGTATTCGAGGATGAAGCCGCCGATAATATCGGGGTTCACCTCGGTCTCAAACTCCACTGTTCCATTAGTCTTACTCTCCACCATCTGGCGCATCTTCTGCTCGGTGGCAGGCGAGACGCGGGCCGCGGTGATGAGACGTCCACGGATGACGTTCTTCTGCTGACGATAGAGCGTGACGTACGAATTGGCGATGAACTGCATCACCGGCTCACGGCCCTCACGCAGCACCAGCTGGATGAAGGCACGGGTAAGAGGCGTGGGCTGACCGCCGACAGCCGTCAGCAGCAGCTCCTCCTTCTTCTCCTTCGAGAGCATCGGGCCAGCTATCGTCTGACGAAGCTGCGGCACGTCGATGTAGCTCTTGGCCAAGAGCTGCATCTCCTGATAGACGGCCTCGTCCTGCTTCTGCGCGGTGGCACTCTTCAAGAGCGCGCGGGCGTAGCGAACCGATATGACTCCTATATCCATACGTTTTCTCGTTTACTTGTCGGCTGTAACTTCATCCAGCATACGGTCGATGAGATCCATCTGCGCCTGGTCGCTCTTCAGGTTCTGACGAAGAACCTTCTCGGCTATCTCGACGCTGAGCGTAGCTACTTGCTTGCGGATGTCGGCAATGGCGGCCTTCTTCTCCTGCTCAATGGCCACACGGGCATCTTCGAGCAGACGGGCACCCTCCTGACGGGCCTTGTCCTGGGCTTTCTCTACGATGGCATCGCGGGTGTCGGCAGCCTCTTTCAGTATCTGAGCCTGCTTCTCGCGCGCCTCCTGGAGGATGGATTCACCTTCTTTCTGTATATTGGCCAGTCGTTCGTTGGCCTCATGCGCCTTGCGCAGTGAGTCGTCGATGAAAGCCTGGCGCTCCTTCACCATCCCAGTGATGATGGGGAAACCGAACTTCCACAGCAGGAAGAACACCACGAGGAACGTGATGGTCATCCAGAACAACAGTCCAGTACTCGGAATCAATAAATCCATACGCTGAATTTTACTTTTTTACTTTTTTACCTTTTTACCTTTGCTTAGATGCAGAGGAATGCGATAACGGCTGCGAACAGGGCAACACCCTCAATCAGGGCGGCGGCCACAATCATGTTCGTGAACAGCTTGTTCATCACCTCCGGCTGACGGGCCATAGCGTCCATAGCCTGACCACCGATTCTACCGATACCAATACCTGCGCCAATAGCTGCGAGACCTGCGCCTATTGCGGCGCCTAACTGTGCAACACCTTCTGCTGCCAATAATGCTGTAATCATAATTGTGTAAGTTTTTAATTGTTAATATTTTAATTGTTTATTATTCATGTTCTGGTTCAACTCTTGCCAAGCCGATGAATACGGCGGAGAGCATGGTGAAAACCATTGCCTGGATGAAGCATACCAGGCACTCGAGGCACATCATGAAGATGCTCATCACCACCGACAACGCCGACATCGACAACTGCACAGCCACCGCCTGGGTTGCCACCAGGAAGATGATGCAGGTTATGGCGACGGCAATGGCGTGACCGGCCATCATGTTGGCGAAAAGTCGGATCATCAGGGCGAACGGCTTCGTGAAGATGCCAACGAACTCAATCACGGGAATAATGGGGATGGGCGCCTTCAGCCATGTGGGCACATCGGGCCAGAAGATGTCCTTCCAGTAGTGCTTGTTGCCCGAGAACTGCACGATGAGGAACGTGCAGAGGGCCAGGAAGAACGTCACGGCAATGTTGCCCGTCACGTTGCCCGAGCCCGGCGGGAACGGTATCAAGCCCATCACGTTACAGGTGAAGATGAAGAAGAAGCAGGTCAGCAGGTAGGGCGTGTATTTCTCGTAGCCCTTGCCGACGCCCGGCTTGATGATTTCCTCCACCACGTACATAACGAGCATCTCAACGAAGCCGACGAAGCCGCCGGGAGCGGGGTCGGAGGCCTTGCGCTTCTTGTACCAGCGCGCGCTCAGCAGGATGCAGCAAAGCAGCAGAGCCACGTTGATGAACATCACGGCGACGGTCTTCGTGATACTGAGGTCGAGAACGGGCGAACCGTTCTCCACAATCTTGCCTGCATTGTCGCCCTCAGTGGCAATGGCCAGTCCGTAGGGACCTTGGCGCAGCCCGCTGGCGTCGGCATGGTGCGCGAACTGTGACGAGCAGAACACGTGCCAGCCTGTCGACGAGTTGACGATGACGGGCAGCGGAATGACGATGCTGTTCTCGCCCTCGCCCCAGACGTGCCACTCGTGCGAGTCCTTGATATGCTCGAGCACCACCTCCTTGGCCGAGAATTCCTCTGCCCTCGCCGCAGGCGTCAAAGCCAGCAGCAAGAGAGCCATGCAAAGCAGTCGTTTCAGTTTACAATTCATATTTCTAATGTCTTAATGTCAGTGTTACGACCATCATCAACGCGTACATTATTAATATAATGACTGCGAAGTGGATGGCGTCTTCTCTGTTCGGAGCGAAGAATACGTAGAGGCCGACCACCGTTACGACGAGCAGCATGCGTATCGTTGCCATCACGAGGTAGAAGTGAACCAGGTGCTCCGGCGACCGGCTCTTGACCAGGTCGTAGCCCTTCACATAGGCCACCCCTAAGAGCGTGAAGAACAGTGCGGCAAAGAAGTACGTCATTCGGTCTTTTCGACGCAGACGGATACCTCGTTCTGCTGCACCGCAACGAATCCACCGAGGATTTCCAGCTGCTGCCCGTCGTATTCTACCACGCCTTTCTGGAGCGTGGAGATGATGGGCGCATGGCCGGTGAGAATCTCGAAGTTACCCTGCGTTCCGGGCACCTTCACGCTCTCAACCTCTCCGGTGAACTCTACCTTCTCGGGCGAAACTATCTTTAGCGTCAACATAGGCTTTAACCTTTCGCTGCTTCGAGTAGTTTCTTAGCCTTCTCCTTAGCATCCTCGATGGTACCGACGTTGAGGAATGCCTGCTCGGGCAGGTCGTCAACCTCGCCGTCGAGAATGGCATTGAAGCCCTTGATGGTCTCTTCGACGGGAACCATGATGCCGGGCAGACCCGTGAACTGCGAAGCCACCGAGAAGGGCTGGCTGAGGAAGCGCTGCACGCGGCGGGCGCGGTTCACCGTCAGCTTGTCCTCGTCCGACAGCTCGTCCATACCGAGGATGGCGATGATGTCCTGCAACTCCTTGTAGCGCTGCAGAATCTCCTTCACGCGCTGGGCGCAGTCGTAGTGGGCCTTGCCCACGATCAGCGGGTCGAGGATACGCGACGTACTTCCAAGCGGGTCGACGGCGGGATAGATACCCAGCTCGGCAATCTTACGGTCGAGCACCGTCGTAGCATCGAGGTGGGTGAACGTCGTAGCGGGAGCAGGGTCAGTCAGGTCGTCGGCAGGCACATACACGGCCTGAACAGAGGTGATAGAGCCCGTCTTCGTCGAGGTGATGCGCTCCTGCATCGTACCCATCTCCGAGGCCAGCGTAGGCTGGTAACCCACGGCTGAAGGCATACGTCCCAGCAGAGCCGACACCTCAGAGCCGGCCTGGGTGAAACGGAAGATGTTGTCGATGAAGAACAGGATATCGGCAGCGCCGCCGTCCTTACCACCGCTGTCGCGGAAGCCCTCGGCCACCGTCAGTCCCGACAATGCCACTGAGGCACGTGCCCCCGGCGGCTCGTTCATCTGACCGTAGACCAGCGTGGCCTGACTCTTCTTCAGCTCCTCGGGGTCGACGAGCGAAAGGTCCCATTTGCCCTCGTCCATCGCCTTGCGGAACTTCTCGCCGTAGCGGATAACGCCCGACTCAATCATCTCGCGGATGAGGTCGTTACCCTCGCGGGTGCGCTCCCCTACTCCGGCGAATACCGAGAAACCGTTGTGGCCCTTGGCGATGTTGTTGATGAGCTCCATGATGAGCACCGTCTTACCCACACCGGCACCACCGAACAGACCAATCTTACCACCCTTCATGTAGGGCTCCAGCAGGTCAATCACCTTGATACCCGTAGCCAGAATCTCCTTCTTCGTCGAGAGTTCCTCGAACGTGGGAGCCTCGCGGTGAATGGGATAGGCACCATCCATGTTAAGCTGTTTCATACCGTCGATAGGCTGACCGATAACGTTCAGCATACGACCCTTAATCTGGTCGCCGGCTGGCATCCGGATGGGAGAACCCAGGGGGATGGCCTCCAGGCCACGCTGCAGTCCGTCGGTATTGTCCATAGCCACGCAGCGCACTGTGTCCTCGCCGATGTGCTGCTGCACCTCGACGATAAGCTCGCTGCCGCCTTCGCGGACAATCTTCAGGGCATCGTGAATCTTTGGCAACACTTTTTCCGCCTCCAGTCCCTTGGTATCGAAGAATACGTCGATAACAGGGCCGATAATCTGGGAAATGTGTCCTGTAATTTGTGCCATAAGCTATTAGTATTTAATGTTATAATTGTTTTTAGTCGCAAAACTGCCTACAAAGTTAAACAAAAAATCGCAAACAGCGAAAGTTTTTGGAAAAATAATTCGAAAAACAATCACTTTTTGCGAAACAAGGGGCTATTAAGCCCCATGTTGAGTTAAGCAGTTACCGTTCGAACAGGCCCTTGAAGAAGCCGCCAACAGACTTGCCCACACGACCGGCAGCAGAGGCGATGCTGTCGCCAGTTGCCTGAAGTCCGTCGCCTACACGTTCACCCCGATATTCAAGGATGCGCTTCGTGTAGCGGCCGCGTATGCGGTTGTACTCCTCAACCTGATTGTCGCTCAGGCGGGGCTTGATGGCGCGGTAGTGAGCGATGAGCGTATCCTGGCGCGAAGCCAGCGAGTCGACTACCTTCTTGTTCAGGAAAGCCGTATCTGAAAAGCGTCCGAACTCCCTGATTTCCTTCATAAACTGGGTGGTATCCCTTTTCACTGTCTGAGCATCGACGGCGCTAAAGGCCATCAAGGCAAAGCACACAAAAACAATCTTTTTCATTTCTCTGTTTTTCTAAATTATTGATATGTCTATCTATTGTCTCAGTTCCCAATCCACATCGAAGTCGCTGCCCTCGTCGGTGACCGTTACGTCATAGGTGACCTCCTCGCCGTTGAGCTTACCGGTCAGCACGCCCTTGTAGCCCTTTCCCTCGCCTTTCTCGAGTTTCAGGTCGGTCACTTCGAGGCTGTTGCCCTGCTGCTGTTCGTATTCAATCATCGACTCTTGCACCTTGTCGGTCAGTTTCTTTTCCGACACGATGCAGCTGTTCAGCATCACCAAGGTCGACAGCGCAAATACTATTGAGAATAAATACTTTTTCATAACTGTTGCTTTTTTATTGTTCATAACGTTAGTTCTCGACGACGGGGGCATGCTTCAACTGCTCGAGCGCCCGACAGAGCTGATCGGGGCACGACGTTGACTTCGTTCCACAACGAATGCCGTCCAAGCGCTTCATCACGTCATCTATTTTCTGACCTCTCACCAGCTGGCTGATGCCCTGCAGATTACCGTTACAGCCACCCAGGAAGAATACCTGCTGGATGACGTCATGCTCGTCGGCTGTCACATCTATAAGCTGAGAACACGTGCCGTGCGTCTGATACTGTACATGTTTTGTCTTCATATCCCTTAATGTTTATTTTGGTGCTGCAAAAATAACACTTATTTCCTGATTGGCAAAGAAATTGAGATTATTATTCCCAAAAAAACGTAAAAAAAAGATGCAAACGACTTTTCTATGAGTTTTTTTTCGTACCTTTGCAAAGGTAAACAAACAAGAAATGGCAAAGAAGAAAATTTTATTCATCAATCAGGAGATTACCCCCTACGTACCTGAAACGGAATTGTCTCTCATGGGAAAAGCTCTGCCGCAGGCCATGCAGGAGAAAGGTCACGAAATTCGTACTTTCATGCCCAAATGGGGAAATATCAATGAGCGCAGAGGACAGTTGCACGAGGTAATCCGCCTTTCGGGTATGAACCTTATCATAAACGACACCGACCATCCGCTCATCATTAAGGTGGCTTCCATCCAGCAGGCGCGCGTACAGGTGTACTTTATTGATAACGATGACTACTTCTCGAAGCGACAGATGGAGAAGGACGAGATGGGCAACGACTATCCTGACAACGGTGAGCGTGCCATCTTCTTTGCACGCGGCGTACTGGAAACGGTGAAGAAGCTCCGCTGGGTGCCCGACATTATCCACTGTCAGGGCTGGATGAGCGCTGTCGTTCCTCTTTACATCAAGACTGCCTACCACGATGAGCCGTCGTTTGCCAGCACCAAGGTGGTTACCTCGCTCTTTGCCAAGACGCTGCAGAACGACCTCGGACAGAACTTCAAGAAATGCGTGGAGTTCCGCGATGCCAAAGCCGAGCTGCTCTCGCCCTATGCCGACAACTTCGACTTCGAAGAGATGGGCAAGCTGGCCATCGACTACTCCGACGGCGTCGTCATGGCTACCGCCGACGTCAACACGGACTTGGTGAACTATGCCAACGAGAAAAAGATACCCTTACTGGACTATAAGGAAGACTTCGTCGATGCTTACGAGGAATTCTACAACCAGATTTGTCCGGAAGAAGAATAGAACACACAAACAATGATGAAACGTAATTTGCTGACAGGGGTTGCCATTACCTTGATGGCTCTCTCTGCATGTAATGATGAGGCTCTTGACATCGGAAGCTCTTTGACCGGGCAAACCGACAAGCTGTCTATCAGTTTTACTGATTTCAATGTTACCACAAAAACGGTTATTGCCGACTCCGTCTTGCTTCGAAGCAGCTATTGCTACTTAGGAAAGGTGAAAGACCCCGAAACCAAGACCTACGTCACAAGCGAATTCATGACGCAGTTCCACGTCCTTGAGTCTTTCTCGCTCCCCGAGGAGTCTAAAATCTGTAGCAGATATAACGGAATGGCTGCCGCCGACTCCGTTATCATCCAGCTCTACATGGAAGAGCCCACCAGTCTTACCGACACGCTTGCTGCCATGAAAATCAGGGTTTCGGAACTGGCAAAGCCAATGGAGGAAGACCGCAGATACTATTCCAACTTCGACCCTTCCAGCGAAGGCTTTCTGCGCAAGGGCGGACTTTTCAGCGACAAAGTGTTCTCGTATAACGACCACACCGTCAGCGACAGCGAGCGCGCTGAACAAACCATGAGCTCTATCAATATATGGATTAACAAGCCGTATACTGACAAGAACGGTACTACATACAACAATTACGGTACCTATCTCATGCAGCAGTACTATCAGCACCCTGAGTACTTTAAGAACTCCTATGCCTTCAACCACAACGTCTGCCCGGGATTCTTCTTCTCCGTCGTCGACGGTGAGGGAGTCTATACCGAGATTCCCGAGATGTGCATCAGGTTCTACTATAAGGTGAACGAAGGCAAAGACTCTATCGTTACCCGAGGTACGTCCCTTGCCGGCACAGAAGAAGTGCTGCAGACCACGAAGATTACCAACGACAAGAACATGCTCAGACGGTTGGCTGACGACAACACGTGTACGTACCTGAAGGCTCCCGCCGGTCTTTACACTGAGGTGACTCTGCCTATTGACGATATTTTCAAAGGCCATGAGAACGACTCGATTATGACGACCGCCATCAGCTTCAAGCGTATCAACAGTCTGTCTGACGAGAAATCGATCAATGTGCCCAACTATCTGATGATGTTGCCCAAGGACAGTCTGGTCAGTTTCTTCGAGACTCAGAAGATGCCTGACGACAAATTGAGCTTCTATACGACTTTTGATAAGAAGAGCAACTACTATAACTTCGTCAACCTGACCTCTCTTGTCAACAGGTTGGCCAGCATCAAGAGGGAAGGTCTGAAGCACGATAACAACTGGGTGGCTAACCATCCCAACTGGAACAAGGTGCTGCTCGTGCCTGTTCACGCTATCATGAGTGTGTCATCGACAACGAACACCGTCTCAGGCTTTGAACATTGCGTGGGAATCCAAGGCACCCGACTCGTCGGCGGCAGTGCGAATCCCAACGACCCGATAGTGATGAGCGTCGTCTACGGCAAATTCAACAAATAAGACGATGGCCGACGGCTATTTAGAGAAACACCAGCGCGACTATGAAGCGCGACGCGACGCCTATTTGCGCCGGAAGAAACATCTGCCCCCTATCATCCGGAAGCTCCAGCGCCCGGATGACGAAGCATTATAAACAAACACAAATACATTATTATCATGTGCGGAATTGTAGGATATATTGGAAAGAAAGAGGCCTTCCCTATTCTGGTGAAAGGTCTGAGAAGGCTGGAATACCGCGGCTATGACTCTGCCGGCGTGGCACTCATCAACGCTGACGGCGAGTTGAACGTCTATAAGACGAAGGGAAAGGTGGACAACCTGGCCGAGTATTGTAACGACAAAAATGTGACGGGCACCATAGGCATTGCCCACACACGCTGGGCAACACACGGCGAACCGTCTTCCCGAAATGCCCACCCTCACTACTCACAGAGCCACAATTTGGCTATTATTCACAACGGCATCATCGAGAACTATGCCGACGTTAAGGAGAAACTGAAGGAAAAAGGGATTCAGTTTGTCAGCGACACCGACACCGAAGTGCTCGTGCAGCTTATCGAGTATATCATGGTGAAAAAAAAGCTCGACCTGCTGGAGGCCGTAAAGGTGGCTCTCTATCAGGTCATCGGTGCCTATGCCATTGCCGTGCTCGACAAGCGTCACCCCGACCAGATTATCGCTGCCCGGAAACAGAGCCCGCTGGTGGTGGGCATCGGTGAGGATGAATTCTTCCTCGGCTCAGATGCCAGTCCCATTGTGGAATATACTGACAAGGTGGTGTACTTGGAAGACGGCAATATCGCCGTCATCCGTCGCGGCCAGGATTTGCATGTCTTCAGCATCCTTGGCGAGGAGCAGGAACTGAAGGTGAAAACTGTTGACATCGACCTGGGACAGATTGAGAAGGGCGGCTACCCGCACTTCATGCTGAAGGAG
>JAEEGJ010004275.1_pt1 | contig 49246 bp, 42 predicted proteins | sample 8958761 | NCBI WGS metagenome assembly JAEEGJ01 (sample SAMN16246546, study PRJNA631951) | gut metagenome | biome: gut microbiome; feature: rumen; material: RS-attached | host: Bos | place: Iran: Karaj | collected 2018-10
CCCGTTGGTGCCCCGGATGCGGTGACCACTTCTTCCTGGCATCGCTGCACAAGGCTATGGCCGAAATCGGAGTCGCTCCATACAATACCGCAGTAATATCAGGTATCGGTTGCTCAAGCCGTCTGCCCCACTACATGGCTACCTACGGCATGAACACCATCCACGGACGTGCAGCTGCAATCGCTACCGGTTGCAAGGTCGCCAATCCTGACCTGACCGTATGGCAGGTATCAGGTGACGGTGACGGTCTGGCCATCGGCGGTAACCACTTCATTCACGCCAACCGCCGTAACATCAACCTCAATATGATTCTGCTCAACAACCGTATCTACGGACTTACCAAGGGTCAGTACTCACCTACTTCACCCCGCGGTTTCGTGAGCAAGTCAAGCCCTTACGGCACCGTTGAGGATCCGTTCCGTCCCGCAGAACTCTGCTTCGGTGCACGCGGTCACTTCTTTGCCCGCGCCGTTGCCACCGATGCTCCCGGCACAGTCGATATCCTCAAGGCTGCATACAACCACAAGGGTGCATCCGTATGCGAGATCCTGCAGAACTGCGTAATCTTCAATAACGGAACTCACGATGCAGTATATAATAAGGAGGGTCGCGCCAAGAACGCCATCTACGTAAAGCACGGTGAGCCCCTGGTATTCGGTGAGAACAACGAGTTCGGACTGATGCAGGAGGGATTCGGCCTCAAGATTGTAAAGATTGGTGAGAACGGCATCACACTTAAGGATATCCTTGTACACGATGCCCACTGCCAGGACAACACCCTGCAGCTCAAGCTTGCCCTGATGGGCGACGGCGACGGATTCCCCGTAGCACTGGGCGTTATCCGCGACGTTGAGGCTCCCACCTATGACGATGCCGTAACCGCCCAAATCGAGGAGGTAAAGGCTGCCAAGAAGTATCACAACTTTGCAGAACTCCTGGAAACCAACGACATCTGGGAAGTAAAATAGTTACGCACCAGCGTAATAAAAAATGGCGGTCATCGAGACCGCCATTTTTTGTACCCCCGCCGAGAATCGAACTCGGATTTAAAGTTTAGGAAACTTCCGTTCTATCCATTGAACTACAAGGGCAGGATAGGTTTTCTTCCTATTCGGCCGCGAAGATAGTGCTTTTTTACGTAAGTTTGCCAAAAATCAAATGATGAGTATGAGAACTATCCTTAAAAAATCCATTCCACTGACTGTTATAGCATTAGTGCTTATCCTTTCTGCAGCCAAGAAAGCCGATAAGCCCAGTTATCCCATAGGTAACGTACCGTTCACCCAGGTCAAGGTGGCGCCCGAGACATTCTGGGGTGACCGCATCCGCCAGAGCCGCGAGGTGACCATCCCGCTGGCATTCAGCAAGTGTGAGGAGACTGACCGATACACCAACTTCAAGAACGCCGCCGCCAAGATGGCCGAGACTGCCCGCGGCGACAACAGCAGCAATTATCGGCCCACACAGTTCCCGTTTGATGACACCGATGTCTATAAGACAATAGAGGGCGCCAGTTACCTGCTGCAAACCTACCCGGACAAGAAACTGGAGGCCTACATTGACAGCGTACTGGATATAGTGGCCGCCGCACAGGAGCCAGACGGCTATCTCTACACCGCCCGCACCATGAACCCCGCCCATCCGCATGACTGGTCAGGCCCCACCCGCTGGAGTGCCGAGGAGAGCGGAAGCCATGAGCTCTACAACCTGGGTCACATGGTAGAGGGCGCCATAGCCCACTATCAGGCCACCGGAAGCCGCAAGTTCCTGGATATTGCCATAAAATATGCAGACTGCGTATGCCGTGAGATTGGTTACGGAGAGGGTCAGAAGGTGATAGTTCCCGGACACCAGATTGCCGAGATGGCATTGGCCAAACTCTACCTGGTAACGGGTGACAAAAAATACCTGGACGAGGCCAAACTGTTCCTGGACAACAAGGGCAAGACCGCCCGCAAGGACACATATGACCAGTCACACAAACCCGTCATAGAGCAGGATGAGGCCGTAGGACATGCCGTCCGCGCCGGTTATATGTACTCAGGTATGGCCGATGTGGCCGCACTCACGGGCGATAAGTCATACATCGACGCCATAGACCGCATCTGGGAGAATATGGTGGGCAAGAAGATGTACCTGACCGGAGGCATCGGCTCAACAGGAGGCATAGAAGGATTTACCCAGAACTATGACCTGCCCAACATGAACGGCTACTGCGAGACCTGCGCCGCCATTGCCAATGTCTATACCAACTACCGTCTGTTCCTGCTGCACGGCGATGCCAAGTATATGGATGTGCTGGAGCGCGCCCTCTACAACGGCGTTATAAGCGGCGTGAGTCTGGACGGAGGCGGATTCTTCTACCCCAACCCGCTGGAGAGCCACGGACAGCACCAGCGTCAGGCCTGGTTCGGCTGTGCCTGCTGCCCCAGCAACATCTGCCGTTTCATCCCGTCGGTTCCCGGTTACGTATATGCCGTAAAGGACAACAAACTGTTCGTGAACCTCTTTATGTCAAACACCCTTTCCACCAAGGTGGGCGGTAAGAACGTTCAGATTACCCAGTCCACGGAATATCCCTGGAACGGCGATATAAAGATTACCGTCGATAAGACTCCCGGCCAGTTCTGTCTGAACATCCGCATACCCGGATGGGTACGCAATGAGGTTGTTCCAACCGACCTTTACCGCTATGCCGATGGCAAGAAGCCCGGATATACCGTACAGGTAAACGGTCAGGAGGTATCGGCCACCCTTGAAAACGGATATTTCGGCATTGACCGCAAATGGAAGAAGGGAGATGTGGTAAGCATCCACTTTGACATGGAGCCCCGCATCGTGATGGCTCACCGTCAGGTGGCCGAGGACCGCGGCAAGATTGCCGTTGAGCGCGGCCCGCTGGTGTATTGCGCCGAGTGGGCCGATAACGATTTCAACGTATTGAGCACATCGCTCCCTGCCAACTCCGAATTCAAGGTAATACCCTTCAAGATGAATGTAGAGGGACGCGCATACGCAATGAATGCCCTTGAGACCACGGCCTATGACAACTATACAGGCAATGTGGCCCGCGCCAATCAGGTCAAGCTCCGCCTAATCCCCTACTACGCATGGGCACACCGCGGCAACGGCAACATGGAGGTGTGGATGACACGTTACAACCCGCCGGCTCAGGCTGCAAGATGACACAAAAAAGAGGGTTCCGATCTGGGAACCCTCTTTTTTTGATAAACAATTCAGCGGATTGCAATCTCCTGGACGGGCTGCTGCGGGAGCAGGAGTTTCTCAACCTTCCAGCTCTTGGCCTTGCCGTTGAATGTTGCGGTGGCGCGGATATCGGTTGCGCTGGCACCAAACTTCACGGTGTACTTGCCGGCTGCGGTCTGCCACTCGGATGCCTCCTCGTTGAAACTTGCCAGGGTGTATGCATCGGCCTTGAAGGTCAGGGTCTGGCTCTCACCGGGCTGCAGCAGACGGGTCTTGCCGAATGCCTTGAGCTCTGACTCGGGCTTAACCAGACCGCCCTCAGGAGCGCTCACGTAAATCTCAACGGCCTCCTTACCAGCCACCTTACCGGTGTTCTTAACGGTGATGGTTGCCTCAAAGCCGCCGTCCTTGGCCTTTACACTGGGCTTGCTGTACTCAAATGTGGTGTAGCTCAGTCCGTAGCCGAACGGATAAGAAACCTCAACGCCTGCGGTATTGAAATAACGGTAACCAACCCAGATACCCTCGGCATAGTTGGTGTAGTCAATGTCCTTGTTGCCTGCGTTACGGCCGCCAAAACCGCCACGTCCCTGCTGTTGCTGAACCTGGCCGTTGTAGGGGAAGTTGGCCGATGAAGGTATGTCAAGATATGAGAGCGGGAATGTCATGGAGAGCTTACCTGAAGGGTTGGACTTTCCTGTCAGAACATCGGCAACAGAGTTACCTACCTCCTGTCCCGGAGTCCATGCCAGCAGGATGGCATCGGGCTGTCCCTTCCATGAAGCGGTCTCTATCACACCACCTATATTCATCACTACGGTGACCTTCTTGCCCACCTTGTGGAACTCGTTGCAAACGTCACGCAGCAGGGCGCGCTCCACATCGGTCAGTTCAAAGTCATCGACCATACGGCGGTCATCACCCTCACCTGCATTTCGGCCGATGACAATCACGGCGGCGTCATTACGCTGCGCGCAGGCCTGAACGGCAGCACGGTTGATGGCAACCTCGGGCAGTACAGCCTCGCCCAGCAAAACGTTGCGGCCACCGCCACCCATGCCCAGGGCGTTCTGGCTGGCCACGTAATCACGGTGCTTTGCATAGAAATCGGTAAGACGTGAATCCAATGTGAATCCGGCAGCCTCAAGACCCTCGCTGATATTGCGGATATAGGGCTTGTTCACATTACCCGATCCGGTACCGCCAGCGATTGACTTATATGCGCTCAGGCCAAAGAGTGCTATGTTACCCTTAGCCTCCATAGGCAGGTTGCCGTTGTTCTTGAGCAGCACCATACCCTCGGCTGCTGCCTCACGTACCATCTGGGCATGACCGTCCAGATCAGGCTTGTTAGAGAACTTGTAACCCTTAAAGTTGGGAGTCTTTACAATATACTCCAGAATGCGGCGTACGTTACGGTCCAGGTCTGCTATATCCAGAGTTCCGTTATTTACGGCCTCAATCACGCGCTGTGACTCTGAGCGGTCACCCGGCTCCATAAGGTCGTTTCCGGCCTTTACTGCATCAACTGTTCCGGCCTTGTTACCCCAGTCAGTCATCACGATGCCCTCAAATCCCCACTCGTCACGCAGGAATCCGGTAAGCAGGTCATGGCTCTGCTGTGTGTAACTGCCGTTCAGTTTGTTGTATGATGACATGACGGTCCAGGGCTTGGCCTCGCGGATGGTAATCTCAAAGTTCTTGAGGTAAAGTTCACGCAGGGCACGCGGGTTGATGCGGGCATCATTCTCACTGCGGTTTATCTCCTGGTCATTGGCTGCATAGTGCTTGACCGATACACCCACGTCATTCTTCTGTATACCCTTTACATATGCGGCCGATATCTTACCGCTCAAGAGGGGATCCTCACTGAAATACTCAAAGTTACGTCCGCACAGCGGGTTGCGGTGCAGGTTCATACCGGGAGCAAGAAGTACGTCAACACCATACTCATGAACCTCCTGGCCCATGGCGGTGGTAAGCTGCTCCACAAGTTCGGTATTCCATGTGCAGGCCAATACGGTACCTACAGGAAAACCGGTGCAATAATAGGTCTGGCTGTCACCCTGACGGGTCGGGTTGATACGCAGTCCGGCGGGACCGTCGGCCAGGATAGTCTTGGGAATTCCCAGACGGGCAATAGGCTGTGTTGAACCGGCTGCTCCGGGAACATTGGCAACATCGGATGCTGTCATGGATCCGGCGCTCATGCTACCCCATCCGCCACCGGCAATCAGAGTGGCTTTCTCCTCCAGGGTCATTGCCTTAAGCACTTCATCAATGTTATCGGCACTCAGTTTGGGCTGTGCCCACGCCACCGCACCGCATATCACGGCTGTGGCTGTCAATAAGGTTTTTCTCATATGTTCAGGTTAATAATCAGGCTATTTGATACCATTGGGGACGGTTCTGTTTGGTACCGTCTCATTGAAAACGGTACCAAACAGAACCGTCCCCAATGGTACTATTTCTCACCGAAGCAGAGGTCACCGGCATCACCCAGACCGGGGATGATGTAAGCGTGGCTGTTGAGTTCGGGATCGACTGCGGCGCACCACAGGGTTGTGATGTCCTGCGGGAACATCTTGCATACATAGTCAACACCGGCCTGAGCCGCAATAACGGAGCACAGGTGTATGCGGGCGGGAGTGCCCTTGAGCAGCAGTGCGCGGTATGCCAGATACATACTGTTTCCGGTAGCCAGCATGGGGTCAACCAGAATCAGGGTCTTGCCGTCCAGTTTGGGTGATGCCATGTACTCGATGTGCACGTCAAAGTTCACCTCATCCAGATATTTACGGTAGGCCGATACGAACGCGTTCTCGCAATGGTCAAAGTAGTTGTGGAAACCCTGATGCAGGGGCAGTCCGGCGCGGAATACGGTACCCAGTACGATATCCTCCTCAGGTACGTTGATGGTCGATACTCCAAGCGGAGTCTGGACATCCTTTGTCACATAATTGAGTTTCTTACTTACCTCAAGTGCCATGATCTCACCGATACGCTCCAGGTTACGGCGGAAACGGAGCTGGTCCTTCTGGATGTTCACGTCACGGATCTCGGCGATGAACTGGTTCAGAATGCTGTTCTGTTTGTTAAAATCAATAACTTCCATATTGTGTATATCTTGTTGTAATCCTATTTCCAAGGGCCAAAACCCAACAAATGTACATAATTCGGAATAAAAACAATCATTATTATGATTAAAATGGGTATCTTCAAACCCCGAAAATTAAAAACAACACCAATATACATTATGAGAATCAAGAATCTGACTCTTCTCCTCGTAGCAGCCGCTATGACAGGAGCAATCAGCGCCCAGCCGGGCGGATGGTGGCAGCAGGCCCCTTCAACCGTTATCAATCCCGATAACACAGTGACTATCAACTATTCCAACCGTAACGCCAAGAATGTCAAAGTATGGACCCAGTTCAGCGAAAGCGTAGACATGACCAAGGGCGCAAACGGCGTATGGACCGCAACCATCGGCCCCGCAGAGCCCGATATCTACCCCTATCATTTTGAGGTTGACGGCATCAGCGTAATGGACCCCCAGTGCGCCGAGTGGTTCCCCAACGAGACCTTCAAGAACAGCCTTCTGGATATGCGCGCCGACAAACTGAGCGCACTCAAGGATGTTCCCCACGGCAGCGTGGATTACCTGAACTACTGGTCACCCGGACTGAACATGTTCATCCCGGTAATAGTTTATACTCCGCCGTTCTACGATGACCCTAAGAACAAGGACAAAAAGTATCCGGTTATGTACCTTATTAGCGGTACCACCGATACCGAGGAGGTATACTTCAAGGTAGGTAAGATGAACCTTATCCTTGACAACCTGATTGCCGAGGGCAAGGCCAAGGAGATGATCCTGGTACTCCCCTACGGAAACGCCACACTGCTCAAGACCGAGCGTGAGCCCCAGCGTCAGGGCGGCCGCGGCGGTATGGGCGGTATGGGTGGATTTGGCGGAATGGGCGGAGGCTACAACTTCAATGCCGATTTCACCGATGTACTGATGCCTTTCGTTGAGAGCAACTACCGCACCATTAACGATGCTGACCATCGCGGTATCGGCGGTTTCTCACGCGGCGGAAACCAGGGTATGGCCATCGGACTTGCCAACCTGGACAAGTTCTCATACCTGTGCTCATACAGTTCATTCACTCAGGTTCGCGACAGCCAGTTCGAGGACTCAGAGGCCTTCAACAAGAAGGTACATCTGTTCTGGCTGGGCATAGGCACCGATGATTTCCTCTACGGAAACTCAAAGGACCTGATGCAGATGCTTGACCGTCACGACATCAAGAACGTAAAGGTATTCACTCATGATAAGTACGGCCACACCTGGATGAACGCCCGCTACTGGCTCGAGAAGTCATTCCCGCTGCTGTTCCAGGATCAGGCTGTAATCGACCAGGCTGTAGCCGAGAGCATGAGCCTTGAGGAGGCCGAGAAGGTACGTCTGGAGAAACTGGGTGGCGCAGAGCCCTCACGTCTTACAGGCTCACTCATGACAAGCCTCTTCCCCGCAGGCGTAAAGTCACCCGAGTACAATGCCGACGGCAGCGTAACATTCCGTTGCCAGGCCGCCGATGCCCAGAAGGTTGAACTGGATTGCCAGATGCTTGCTTCAAGGGCAGCCATGCAGAAGGATGACCGCGGCGTATGGAGCATCACCGTTACTCCTCCCGCTCCCGACATCTACCCCTACGCATTCGTAATTGACGGCACACAGACCGCCGATCCCAACAACATGCACCTGTTCCCCAACGAGAACTTCAAGTACAGTCTTGTTGACGTTCGCGGTGAGGCTCCCACAGTACAGGACATTCAGGATGTTCCGCACGGCAAGGTATCATACCGCTACTACTTCTCAAAGGCTTGCGGCGTAGAGCGTCCCATGTGCGTCTACACTCCCGCCGGATATGATCCCAAGGGCTCTGAGAAACTCCCCGTACTCTATCTGATACACGGAATGACCGATACCTACGAGACCTGGTTCAAGGTTGGCCAGATGAACAACATCCTGGACAACATGATTGCCAGCGGTGAGGCCAAGCGCATGATCGTTGTAATGCCTTATGCAAACCCCTATCCCGAGATGATCGCCCAGGGTAAGGCCGAGGCTTATGACCCCATGGACACCAAGCTCACCACCAAGGAGTTCATCGAGGAGGTAATACCCTTCATCGAGTCCAATTACAACGTAATCAAGAATGCCGATAACCGCGCCATCGCCGGATTCTCACTGGGCGGCCGTCAGACACTGGCTGCCGGATTCGGAAATCCCGACAAGTTCCACTACGTGGCTGCTTTCGCACCGGCTATAGGCATGCAGGACGCTCAGGAGTATGAGACCAACTTCAAGAACGGCACATACAAACCTATCAAGAAACTCAAGAAGCAGCTCAAGTACATGTTCATCGGCACCGGCAAGGAGGATATGCTTATCTCTGCTTCCCGTGGTCTTGACCAGTATCTGACCGAGCAGGGACTCAAGCACACCTTCTACAACCCCGAGGGTGGTCACACCTGGATGAACTGCCGCGACTATCTGGAACTCACCGTCAAGGAACTGTTCAAGTAATGAGACGCTCACTGTTTCTTTCAACATTGCTGCTGGCCGCTCTGCCCATCGTGGCACAGCAGTCGAGAGTGAACATACAGTATGACCCTCAGCGCACCGAGCCTGAGGGCATACTTCCCTATAACGCCCAGGTGCTGTCACCCGAGGTGCACGATGACCATACCGTCACCTTCCGCGTAAGGGCACCCAAGGCCGAGACCGTTCAGCTGACCGGTTCCATGTTCGTGGGTAACAACCGCCAGCGTCCCAACTTTACCAAGGGAGACAACGGTGTCTGGGAACTGACCATCGGCCCTCTTGCTCCCGAGATTTACCTGTACTACATCATCATTGACGGAGTACAGAACATAGATGCCAACAACCAGTTTACCGGACACGCAGCAATGCCATCGTTCAGTATGCTCTTTGTGCACGGCGACGAGCCCGCATGGTATGATCCCAAGCCCGATGTACCGCACGGTTCATGGACTACGCACTACTATTATTCAAACGTAACCAACGGCCTGCGTGACCTGATTGTGTACACTCCGGCGGGTTACAACCCCAAGAAAAAGTACCCCGTACTCTATCTTATGGGCGGATCCGGTGACCTTACCGAGACATGGATCATGCACGGACGCGCCAACTGGATACTGGACAACGTCATTGCCGAGGGTAAGGCCAAGGAGATGATCGTGGTATTCCCAAACGACCAGATGGTTACCCGCAGCCACCCGCAGCATACCGAGTTGGCATTCCCCATGATTGAGAGGGACCTTATTGACAACATCATCCCCTTTGTGGAGTCACACTACAGCTGCATCAAGGATAAGCACGCCCGCGCCCTGAGCGGACTCTCCATGGGTGGACGCATGACACAGTACGTGGCATTCCGTAACCTTGACGTGTTCGGATCGGCCGGTCTTTTGAGTGCCGCCATCGGCCTGGACGAGACTCCCGCCATCAAGGAGCCCGATGTAAACAAGAAGATTGACTATCTGTTTGTGGGCGGAGGTGCATACGAGACCGGATTCATGGGCCGTCACACCACCCTGCACAACCAGTTGGACGAGCTTGGCGTAAAGCACGAGTATGATGATGACGCTCCCGGAGCCCACGACCTGGTAACATGGCGCCATCTGCTCTACTACCACTTCCTGCCCGGACTGTGGCGCAACAACTACAAGTGGAAGTAGATTGCTATCTCAGGAAAGCAGTTTTGTTACAAAATATTAAATATTGCGCAGGCGCGAGCAAAAAGGCTTTTTGAATTTCTCTATCCCTCAAAAAGGAGTTACTTTTGTAGCCGGTTTACAAGGGTGCTTTGAATAAGCCCTTTGGAACCGGCTATAAAATTGAGAGTTTAGTAACAATCAAACTATAAAAACAATGGCAAAAATCGATTTAAGCAAGTACGGAATCAACGGTTCAACCGTGATCGCACACAATCCTTCTTATGAGGAGCTCTTCAAAGAGGAGACAAAGGCTGGACTCGAGGGTTTCGACAAGGGCGTAAACACCGAGCTCAACGCTGTAAACGTAATGACTGGTATTTACACTGGCCGTTCACCTAAGGACAAGTACATCGTAAAGGATTCTCAGAGCGAGAACAAGGTATGGTGGACAACCGATGAGTACAAGAACGATAACCACCCCATGTCTGAGGACGTTTGGGCAAAGGTTAAGGAGATCGCTATCAAGGAGCTCTCAAACAAGCAGCTTTATGTAGTTGACGCTTTCTGCGGTGCTAACGAGGCTACCCGTCTTGCTGTTCGTTTCATTGTTGAGGTTGCATGGCAGGCTCACTTCGTTAAGAACATGTTCATCCAGCCCACAGCTGAGGAGCTTGAGAAGTTCCAGCCCAACTTCGTTATCTATAACGCTTCAAAGGCTAAGGTTGAGAACTACAAGGAGCTGGGTCTGAACTCAGAGACTTGCGTTGCTTTCAACACCACAAGCCGCGAGCAGGTTATCATCAACACCTGGTACGGTGGAGAGATGAAGAAGGGTATGTTCTCAATGCAGAACTACTACCTGCCTCTGCAGGGTATCGCTTCAATGCACTGCTCAGCCAACACTGATATGGAGGGTAAGAACACCGCCATCTTCTTTGGTCTGTCAGGTACAGGTAAGACCACCCTTTCAACTGATCCCAAGCGTCTTCTCATTGGTGATGACGAGCACGGATGGGACGATGAGGGCGTATTCAACCTGGAGGGCGGCTGCTACGCTAAGGTTATCAACCTGAGCAAGGAGAACGAGCCCGACATCTACGGTGCCATCAAGCGCAACGCTCTGCTGGAGAACGTAACCGTTGACAAGAACGGTAAGATCGATTTCGCTGACAAGAGCGTTACCGAGAACACCCGCGTATCATATCCTATCGACCACATTGAGAAGATCGCTCAGAAGGTAAACGGCAAGAGCGCCGGTCCCGATGCCAAGAACGTTATCTTCCTTTCAGCCGATGCATTCGGCGTACTGCCTCCCGTATCAATCCTGACTCCCGAGCAGACCAAGTACTACTTCCTGTCAGGTTTCACAGCTAAGCTGGCCGGTACAGAGCGCGGTATCACCGAGCCCACTCCCACATTCTCAGCTTGCTTCGGCCAGGCATTCCTGGAGCTGCATCCTACCAAGTATGCAGAGGAGCTGGTTAAGAAGATGGAGAAGAGCGGTGCCAAGGCTTACCTGGTTAACACCGGTTGGAACGGAACTGGCAAGCGTATCTCAATTCCTGATACACGCGGTATCATCGACGCTATCCTGGATGGCAGCATCCTGAAGGCTCAGACCAAGAAGATTCCGTACTTTGACTTTGAGGTTCCCACAGCTCTGCCTAACGTAAATCCTGCAATCCTTGATCCTCGCGACACTTACGCTAACGCTTCAGAGTGGGAGGAGAAGGCTAAGGATCTGGCCGGCCGCTTCATCAAGAACTTCAAGAAGTATGAGGGCAACGAGGCTGGTAAGGCACTTGTTGCAGCTGGACCGAAGCTCTAATCTTTAGAACTTAACATATTAGAGATACTCTTTCCGGCGCATAACTGGAAAGAGTATCTTTGCTATTAAAGCTATTACTACCAAATATTTTTAACACCAGACAATGAAAAAAATACTCTTTACAATTGCAGCATGCCTTGTGGCAGTTTTAGCATCAGCACAGCCTATGGGCGGTCGTCCTATGGGTGGACGTCCTATGGGTGGTCGTCCTATGGGAGCTCCCATGGGAGGAATGCAGAAACCATTCTATGAGTTGGAATCAGACTCTATCGCAGACGCCAAGATACAGGATGTAGCCGGTCGTCTGGACCTTACAGAGAAGCAGTTTGACAAGATGATCAAACTCTATGCACAGGAGTTTGAGGAGATCTGCCGCAACCTGCAGATGTCAGTAAGAGAGTTCCAGATGATGCAGAACGGAGGATTCCGTGGCAACGCCATGGCTGCCCAGAACACAAACGTACAGTTTGATACCGCCGCCGCCAGAAAGACCTATGACCAGATCATAGCCAAATATGACAAACGCTACAAGAAAGCACTTGAGCCTGAGCAGTACGAGGTCTGGAAGACTCTTTCGGCAACAACACTTGACAACAAATTCAGCAGCATACTCCAGCACGTTCAGGAGAACACCCAGAGTATGTTCTAATAAACCCTTAACATGAAGATAGCACTTATAGGTTATGGCAAGATGGGCCATGAGATAGAGAAGATTGCTCTCTCCCGCGGCCATCAGATAGTATGCAAGATAGACATCGACAACCCTCAGGATTTTGACAGCCCTGAGTTCAAGACCGCCGATGTGGCAATTGAGTTCACCGCCCCCACCCAGGCTTACGGAAACATTCAGAAATGCTTCAAGGCCGGAGTAAAGGTTGTAAGCGGAAGTACCGGATGGATGGAACAGCACCGTGACGAGATGAAGGATCTCTGCAAGGACGGAGCCAACACCCTGTTCTGGTCAAGCAACTTCAGCATCGGCGTAGCCCTGTTCTCGAAGGTAAACAGCTATCTGGCCAAGCTTATGAACGGCTATCCCATGTATGAGGTACGCATGTCCGAGACCCACCACATCCACAAGCTGGATGCCCCCAGCGGCACAGCCATCACACTGGCCGAGGGTATCATCTCACAACTGGACCGCAAGACCGGCTGGAGCAAGGGCACAGTACTCAATGCCGACGGAACCATCAGCGGTTCGTCGGAGTACAAGCCAACTGACGTGCGTATCGACTCCATCCGTGAAGGCGAAATTGCCGGTATCCACGAGATCACATATGATTCAAGTGCTGACTTCATAAAGATTATCCATTTTGCAAAGGACCGCAGCGGTCTGGCCCTGGGCGCAGTGCTTGCAGCCGAGTTCACAGCCGATAAGAAAGGTTTCCTCTGCATGGATGACCTGATGAATTCACTCTCATAAAAACCCACGATGAAAAAGATTGGCGAAATCACAAAAAAGGAATGGATCAAGGCAGGCATATACCTGGCTCTCTATATCCTATTCCTGATTTGGGTCAGAAGCTGGATGGGAATAATACTCATCCCGTTCATATTTGATGCCTTCACCACCCATATCATCAAGTGGAAATGGTGGAAGAACGTCAAGAACAAGAGCCTGTATCAGATCATGGACTGGGTAGATGCAATAGTATTTGCATTGGTTGCAGTCTACTTTGTGAACATCTACCTGTTCCAGAACTACGCCATCCCCTCTTCATCACTTGAAAAGTCACTTCTTACAGGTGACCACCTCTACGTGAGCAAGGTGGCATACGGACCCCGTAAGCCCATGACTCCGCTCACCATGCCGCTCACCCAGAACCAGTTCCCGGGCGGAACTAAGAGTTACTTTGACAAGCCTCAGTGGCCCTACGAGCGCATCAAGGGATTCGGCAAGATCAAACTCAATGAGATTGTCGTTTTCAACTATCCTTCAGGCGACACCCTGGTTTCCAACCCTAAGTGGTCAAGCGCTGACTATTACGGTATGATAGTCTATCCGCTGGGCAAGAGCAAGTGCAAGGAGATAGAGTTAGACAGTCTCTCAACACTTGATCAACGCCGTGTCTATGACTTCTACTACAAGATTGGCCGCCAGGAGGTACTTCAGAATGAGGATGTTTTCGGCAAGATAATATCCCGTCCGGTTGACCGTCGCGAAAACTACGTAAAACGCTGCGTAGGACTGCCCGGTCAGACTCTGGAGATAAAAGATGGAATTATCTGGCTGGACGGAGTCCAAAACAAGCAGCCTGATGAAGTGCAGACCAACTATATTGTCACCCTGCAGCGTCCCATACCTGAATCACTCAGGGAGAAACTGCACCTGACCCTGGACGATCTGGACGCTCAGCATAACAAGGCCGGAACCCATGTCTTCCCCCTTACACAGGAGGCAAAGGAACTGCTCGCCGGCCAGACCGGAATAGTAAGTGACATCAGACCTTACATACCAACAGTAGAGGAGTCCGAGTGGCTGTTCCCGCAGAACAAGAACACCAAGTGGACCATTAATAATTACGGCCCCATCTGGATTCCCTCCAAGGGTGCCACACTTGACATCGATCTTGAGAACCTGCCCTTCTACGAGCGTATCATAAAGATATATGAAGGCAATGACCTCAAGGTAGAGCGTGACGGAACCATTCTCATCAACGGTCAGAAGGCAACCAGTTACACCTTTAAGATGGACTACTACTGGATGATGGGAGATAACCGTCAGAACAGTGCCGATTCCCGATTCTGGGGATTTGTGCCCGAGGATCACATAGTAGGACGCCCGGTATTTATCTGGCTCTCACTTGACAAGGACAAGAAATGGGGTCAGAAGGGTAAGATCCGCTGGAACCGACAGTTCCGATCAGTCAAAAAGTACAATTGATGGATACAGTTCTGCTCAGTTCGGCATATCTGCCACCCGTAAGTTTCTTCACCGCCATCAAAAGTGGCGGTGATGTTCTTATTGAGCAGTATGACAACTACTGCAAGCAGACCTACCGCAACCGCTGCAGGATAGCCACGGCAGCCGGAATCCAGTCCCTCACCGTCCCCATAGTCAAGGGCACTACACCCAAACAGCTCATGAAGGATGTCCGCATAAGCGACCACGGCGAGTGGAGGCGCCAGCATTGGAACGCCCTTGAATCGGCCTACATGAACAGCCCCTTCTTTATGTACTATCAGGATGATTTCCGCCCCTTCTTTGAAAAGAAGTATGAGTTCCTGGTTGATTTCAACACTGAACTGACCCTGCTCATCCTGAAACTGGCAGGTATGGATAAAGCGGTAAACCTTACGGAATCATACGGTAAAAAGGAGCAAAGCATTCTGGATCTGAGACAGTTGGTAAACCCGGGCCAGCATGAGCCCCAGGCTTGCCGCCCCTATTGGCAGGTATTCAGACAGAAGTACGGATTTCTGGCCAACCTGAGTGCCGTTGACCTGCTGTTCAACATGGGACCGGAGTTCCCGCTCTACCTTTAAAGATAAGCCTTTACCTTAGCGAAAACCTTATCGGGATCGATGCCTGTCATGCACCGGTAATCACCGTATATGCACTCCTTCTTGCCGTAGATGGAGCACGGACGGCACGGCAGGTCCAGTTGTACGCAATCGTCAGGTTTCTGACCCCAACCCATGAATCCGGCATAGGGATGGGTGGCACCCCATACTGAAACGACCGGAGTTGCGGTGATAGAAGCCAGATGCATGTTTGAAGAATCCATGGCAAGCATCACCTCCATATTGCTTATAAGCTTAAGTTCACCTTCAAGCCCCAGACGGGTATCGATAATCTCAACCGAGCGGTATTTCTGAGCCCACTCCTCAACAAGGGCACGTTCCTTACCGTAGGCAAACAAAAACTGACGGCACAGGCAGGCGCTGTCTATCTGTGAAACCACATCCTCCATGAGATACAACGGATAAATCTTACCCTTGTGTGCTGCAAATGGAGCAATGCCTACCCATGTGCAGTCCTTCTCACCTACAATGTTCTTTATTGCAGACAAATCAGCCTTTCCATCGCCGAATATTGAACGGAACTTAAGGTCAAACACAAAGCCCAGTTTCTCAAGAACCAGACGGTAGCGGTCAAAAGAGGTAAGACGCGGAGTCAGATCCTTGTTCTTAAGGCGGGTAAGACGCTTGCGTGAGCGACGGTCCTTGTCAATACGCTTTACCCTGGTAAAGAAAAGACGGTAAAAAACGGAAAGTGCGGTTGTACGCAGTACCCCGTGCAGGTCAGCCACAGCGTCAAAGTGTTGCTTCCTCAACCGGAAGAATAGTTTTAGCATGGCGCCGAAACCGTGGTAATCCTTCTTCAGGTCCACGCCTATGAAACTCACGTTCTCCGGCATTCCGGTAAAGAAGGGTGCAAAACGGCCATTTGAAAGCATAGTAAAATGCTTGTCAGGATATGCCTTTGCGACCGATTCCAACACCGGAACGGTCATAGCCACGTCTCCTATTGCAGAGAAGCGGATTAAGAGAATGTTGGATTTCATCCGACCTTTTCTCGCCACGACAGAGTGAGTAAACTCCCTCTGTTCGTCTGGCTTAACGAAAACGTTCTTGTATTTGGGGTTACTTGGAGCCATTCTGTCCGTAAAGAACAGGGTTGAGTGAGGGGTCGTTGTACATCTTCATCTGCTTGTATACTTTCATGTACTTACGGCCTGCAGCCATATCGTCCAGGAGCATGTCTATTGCTCCTGAGAGGTCTCTCTTCTGCTCCATAAGAACAGAGAGTTTCTCACGGCAACGCTGCTGCTGCTCAGCAGACGTATCCGTACGTTCAGCCTCAATCTTCATGTGGAAGATCTTGAGCGCCAGAATTGAAAGGCGGTCAACAGCCCACGCGGGGCTTTCAGTGTTTATTGTTGCATCAGCAAGGGTCTGAACCTTACTGAACTTTTCCAGGAAATAACTGTCAATGAGTTCTACCAGGTCAGTACGGTCCTGATTGGAACGGTCAATGCGGCGCTTGATGGCCAGAGCCTTTACCGGATCAATCTCAGGATCACGGATGATGTCCTCCAGATGCCACTGAACCGTATCAATCCAGTTCTTGAGGTAAAGGTAGAACTCTATGCTTTTTTCCTTGTAGGGGTTGGCAATGGGAGTATCTACATTATCCTTCTTATGATAATCTGCGATTGAGCGTTCAAATACCTCAAAACTTTCCTGGCTGAATGTCATGATTCAAGTGTGTTCTTAAAGACGATGCAAAAATAGCGGTATTTTTCTGAATAGACAACGATTAGGTTTAATTAGCATTACACACATTGATTGCGTTTGTGCATAGCACCTCCGATTTATTTTTTCAATTCTTGTAGCGCTTGCCGAAAATGGGTTTCTTTGCAGCCAAATTCATTTTTTAATACATAAAATTTACAATTATGGCAGATTCACAGATTGCAGAGAGAGTTCAGGCTATCATCGTTGACAAACTTGGTGTTGAGGCATCAGAGGTTACTCCCGAGGCAAGCTTCGCAGCTGATCTTGGTGCAGATTCACTGGATACCGTTGAGCTCATCATGGAGTTCGAGAAGGAGTTCGGTATTTCAATTCCCGATGATCAGGCTGAGAAGATCACAACTGTAGGTGAGGCTATCGAGCTCATCAGCGCAGCAGCTACAAAGTAATCAGGCAATCTTCTTTCACATAAGATGGATCTTAAAAGAGTTGTCGTAACCGGACTCGGTACCGTCAACCCTCTTGGTAATTCTATCCCCGAATTCTGGGAGAATGCCATAGCAGGAGTGAGCGGCGCCGGCCCCATTACCAATTTTGACACAAACGCCATACAGACCAAGGTCAAATTCGGATGTCAGGTCAAGAACTTTGACATCTCTGAGTTCATGGACCGCAAGGAGGCCCGCAAACTTGACAAATACAGTCATTTTGCCGTAGCATCGGCCGTTCAGGCTATCAAGGATTCAGCCCTTGACCTTGAAAAGGAGGATCTCAACCGCATAGGTGTGATCCTTGGTTTCGGAATAGGCGGTGTGGATTCCTTCGAAGAGGGTGTAGATACCATCCATGAACAGAAGAAACTTGGTCAGGAACTTAAGGTAACACCGTTCTTTGTACCCCGCATACTGGGTTCAATCGCAGCCGGTCTGATTTCTATCATGTACAAGCTCGGAGGACCCAACTACGCCACATCTTCTGCCTGCGCATCAAGCACACACGCCATCATCGACGCTGTGAACATGATCCGCTTGGGTAAGGCCAATGTCATTGTAACCGGTGGTGCCGAGGCAGCACTGGGTGACTGCGGCGTAACCGGATTCGGCGTAATGCACGCACTCTCCACCCGTAACGACTCTCCTGAAACTGCTTCACGCCCCATGAGCGCAAGCCGTGACGGATTCGTACTCGGTGAGGGTGGCGGCATACTTGTACTTGAAGAGTACGAGCATGCTGTAGCACGCGGTGCCAGGATCTATGCCGAAGTTGCAGGATGGGGTGCCACAGCCGATGCATACCATATGACTGCTCCCGAGCCCGAGGGCCGCGGCGCAACACGTGTGATGCAGGAGGCACTTGAGGATGCAGGAATGAAGCCCGAGGATATTGACTACATCAATATGCACGGCACATCCACTCCTCTTGGTGACATCGCAGAGTGCAAGGCCATCAAGGCCGTGTTCGGTGATCATGTTTATGACATGAACCTGAGTTCAACCAAATCCATGACAGGACATCTGCTTGGCGGTGCCGGAGTCATTGAGGCAATCGCAACCGTGCTTGCCGTCAAGAACGACATAGTTCCGCCCACCATCAACCACGAGGAGGGTGATGAGGACGAGCAGATTGACTACCGTATGAACTTCACCTTCAACAAGGCGCAAAAGAGAGAGGTGCGCGCCGGTCTGTCCAACACTTTCGGATTCGGCGGACACAACTCGTGCGTCATCTTCAAAAAGTTCAAGGATTGAATCATCGCTTAAGCGACATAACCCGTACTATCTACAATGCGGCATCGGCTCTTTTGGCCTTTGCCGCATTGTCAGGTTGTGCAGCCATAGGCAATCCTGACGGAGGACCCTTTGACGAGACTCCCCCCAGAATCACCGGAAGCCACCCTGACAATGGAGCCACGGGCGTAAAAACCAAAAAGGTCACCATTGATTTCAATGAGTTCATCAGACTTGAGAACGCAAGTGAAAAAGTGGTGATATCTCCTCCTCAGGTTGAGCAGCCTGAGATCAAAGTGACAGGCAAGAAGATCCATGTGGAACTTTTTGACTCGCTCAAACCCAACACAACTTACTCAATTGATTTTGCCGACGGAATAGTTGACAACAATGAAGGCAATCCTCTGGGTGACTACTGTTTCCGTTTCAGCACAGGCGATGCCATTGACACCCTTGAGGTATCGGGCTATGTGTTGAATGCCGATAACCTGGAACCCGTCAAGGGAATGACGGTAGGTTTGCATTCTGACCTTTCCGACTCGGCATTTACCACCAAGCCGTTTGAGAGGGTATCCCGCACCGATGCCAACGGACACTTTACAGTACGCGGCATAGCTCCCGGCTCTTACAGGATATATGCCGTAAATGACATGGACCAGACATTCAGCTACTCTCAGCGAAGTGAGAAGATAGCATGGTTGGACTCCATAATCGTTCCCTCTTCAGAGTTGAGATACCGCGTAGACACAATATATAATGAACAAGGTAAGGTTGATACAACCGTGACAGTTCCCTTTGTCCAGTATATGCCCAATGACATTACCCTGCTGGCTTTCACCCCCAGACCAATACAGCAGTACATGTCCGGATCAGAGCGCAAGTCTCATGAGAAGTTCACTCTCAGATTCGCACTCCCGCTGGATTCAATGCCCGAGATAAAGGGTTTGAATTTTGATGAATCAGACGCATACATCCTGGAGCACACCGCCCGATATGACACCCTGACCTTCTGGATGAAGGATACTGCCGTCTATTATCAGGATACATTGTGTTTCAGCATAACATATCTGGCAACGGACACCACCGGAGTACTTTCTCCAAGGACCGATACACTGAGACTTGTTCCCCCCAGAAGCCGTGAACTGATACTCAGGGATCAGGCCCGTAAGGCGGAAAATGACAAGAAAGAACTGGACAGGCAGATGAGACGCCTGGAACGTAGCGGCGACAGCATAGGAATGGCCAAACTGCTGCAACCCAAAATCAAGTTCCTGGATTATAAAATCACATCGGGAACCGCATTGAGTCTCTATCAGGACGTAACCCTGACCTTCAATGAGCCCGTAACATTCCTTTCTGACACTGCCGTACACCTGTACCAGCAGGTTGACACCGTTTGGAAAGCCGTTCCCTTTGAGATGGAGCAGGATCCTGTTGAGATTCTCAAATACTACATCTACGGTGAATGGAAACCGGAGCAGACTTTCAGGATATCCGTTGACTCGGCAAGCATACAGAACATTTACGGACTGTATAACGACAACAAGGAATCCACACTTAAGTTCAGTGCGCTGAACAAGTACAGTACTCTGACCGTCAATGTGGCCCAACCCAAACCCGGATATACCGTAAGGCTGCACACCGCCGGCGGAAAGGTTGTAAGGACTGAGAAACTGGAGAACGGAAGCGTTGATTTCTTCCTCCTGCAGCCCTCAACATATTTCGTCTCCATGTTTGATGACGTGAACGACAACGGCAAGTGGGACGTAGGAGAATATGAAGAGAAACGCCAGGCCGAGAGTGTATGGTACATCAAGAGAGGACTTGTCCTCAAACAGGACTGGACCCACGAGACCGATATGTGGTATGTGAACCAGACACCTCTTACACAGCAGAAGCCTGACGAACTTTCCAAGAACAAGACCCAGAAGGCCGAGAAGGATATCCACAAGAAGAATCTGGAACGTCTGGAAAAGAAGTCCAAACAGGCCGAGGACGAGAAAAAGAAGAAAGAGCGTAAGCGTCAGGAGCGCAAGGACCGTCGCGAGAAGAACAAGCAGAAATACCGCGAGATCAGAGCCAACGCCAAGGCAAAGAAAGAGGGTTCAAAGGCCGATGTTAACGCTCCAGACACGGAGGAAATTACGACCCCACAGGAGTGACAACTGCTCATCACTCAAGCCTTCTGCCATAAGCCTTGCAGTAAGCGACACAAACCACGAGGCATCCTCAAGACCCGGAATGCCGCCTCCGCCGTCAAAATCAGAACCTATTCCCACGTGCTCCACTCCCATCACGTCTATCATATGAAGGATGTGGCGGACAGCGTCATTCACAGTGGCGTCTTCTTCCTTCTTAAGGAATCCGCTGTACATGCAGACCTGGGCTACGCCACCAGATGATGCCAAAGCGCGCAACTGCTCATCGGTCAGGTTACGGGTATGGTCACAAAGGGCACGGCTTGACGAGTGTGTGCATATGATAGGCTTGCTGCTGCACTCCATGGCATCCCAGAAACTCTTCTCGGAAGCATGTGACAGGTCAACCATCATACCTACCCTGTTCATCCTTTCAACCACCCGCTTTCCGAACTCCGAGAGTCCGTTATGCTCATGATTGCCCTTATGTGAGTCACAAATGTCGTTGTCGCCGTTGTGGCACAGTGTCATGTAGGCCACGCCGCGGCTGCGGAAACGGTCCACGTTATCTATGTCAAGTCCTATGGCATATCCGTTCTCAATGCCACGGACCACTGATTTGACACCCTTGAACTTGTTCTGCCAGAGTTCCTCAGGGGTAGTTGCAAGCGCAGCCTTGCCGTTGCACTCACCTATGCGCTGCTCAATAAGGTCAAGCAGACGGTCAGCCTTGCTGACGGCAGCCTTAAGTGATGCCTCATCACGTCCTTCCTGCTTGAGGTATGCCACCATGAAACTGGCATCCTGACGGCCTAAGTTCATCTTATGCAGGTCAACCAGCATCTTAGGGTTCTTCTCAAAGAAATGAGTCCCTTCGTCAAACAGCATCGGGCTGTCGCAATGGCTGTCAAGTATGATTGTCCTGGAATGCAAATCCTTGGCACGGCGGTACAAATCAGCCTGCTCAATGAGCCAATTGAAAATGGGCATCATGGTGCGGTCATTCTCCAGGAGGAAACACTCCGGATGCCACTGTACACCCAGAACAGGACGGAATCCTGTCGATTCCATACCCTCTATGATACCGTCCGGAGCCACGGCTGTGACACGGAAACCGGCCGGAACCTCCTTTACCGCCTGGTGGTGGAATGAGTTTACGGCTAGGGTCTCCTTTCCGAAAAATCCATACAGAAGGGAATCCTTTTCCAGTTTTACGTCATGTGACGGAAGCCCGCGGGCTATGGTCTGGCTATGCTCAATAGCCGGCTGGTCATGCTGGGTCTTTATATCCTGATACAACTTGCCTCCAAGAGCCGCAGTCAGCACCTGAATACCACGGCAAATTCCAAGTACAGGTATCTGACGGTCCACTGCAAGATGAACAAGCGTGAGTTCCTGCCTGTCGCGACGAGGGTTGATGGAGACACACTCCAACGGCTCTTCGCCCAGATAATCAGGGTCAATATCGGCTCCACCCGACAGAACTATGCCGTCAAGTCTGTCCAGAACTGAAACCAACGCTTTGTCATCGTCATATGAAGGAATCACAACAGGTGTGCCTCCCGCCTCAAGTACAGACATGTAGTAAGCCTGGGCAAGAGTACAGTCACCCTCACGGAAATTACCGCTTATTCCAATTACAGGTGCATGGTAATTCAATACATCCGTGCCGGATTCCATGCTGCGGAGTCCGGATTCAAGCTGAACGGCCTTGTTCATTCTATTGGAATCTCTTTCTTGATGCTCTCGTCCAGAGAGATAAGGGTCTCTGTTGCAGTCACGCCCTTGATCTCCTGAATGCGTCCGTTGATAAGCTCCATCAGATGTGAGTTGTCACGGGCGTAAAGTTTAATCATCATGGTGTAGCGTCCGGTGGTGAAATGGCTCTCTACCACCTCTGGAATCTGATCCAATTCGGCTACAACCTGGTGGTACATGGAGCCCTTCTCAAGGGTAAGACCCACGTAGGTGCAGGTATTGTAACCTATGCTTCTGGGATTTACGTGGTATCCCGAACCGGTTATGACACCGTCATCAAACATCTTCTGTACGCGCTGGTGGATGGCTGCGCGTGAAACACCGCACTGAAGTGCCACGTCACGGAAAGGAATACGTGCATTCTGGGAGATGATACCAAGAATTTTTCTATCAAGAGCATCCATTCGCTCTGTAGCAGAGATTGTCTTCTTAGGATTCATATTGTAAGCATTTATTAGTTATCGGCTACTAATTTGACCCAAAAGTAGGCAATAATTCAATATCTTGTCATTTTAACGCTTACAAAATGACAAAAAACAGGAGGGAGCATGAAATATGCCCCCTCCTTTAGAATTATAAGTAATAATTACTGGATGCTTACAAGCTCAATCTCAAAGACAAGAGCTGCACCCGGCTTGATGTCCTGACCGGCACCCTGCTCACCGTATGCAAGTGATGCGGGCAGATAGAACTTGTACTTGTCACCTACGCTCATCAGCTGTACACCCTCAGTCCAGCCCTTGATAACACCGCCAAGGTTCAAGGTAACAGGAGTTGTAGCCTCGTCAAATACGGTTCCGTCAATCAGCTCACCGCGATAGCGAACCTCAACATCGCTGGTAGCGGTAGGTTTGGGACCGCCGTCACCAAGCTTGATGATCTCATACATCAGACCGCTCTCAGTCTTAACCACCTTCTCATCCTTAGCCTTCTGCTCAAGGAAAGCCTCGCTCTCTTCACGGACCTTGTTGAACTGAGCAGTTGACAGATACTCATACAGACGGTTTGAAGTCTCATCGGCCTCCTCAAAGGTCATGATCTTCCAGTTCTCTGTCATACCGTCGCAGAAACCCTTGATATAATTGGACCTGTTGAACTCCTCACCTGCACCGAAAAGGTTCTCGCTCAGGCCGACATAAGCCTGGCTCATCTCCTGACGGCCAATCTCAAAACCTATTGCATAAGCCAGTTTGGCGTTGTCATCGGGATTAAGGGCTGCCTCAGTGAAACCCTTGATAAAGGCCTTCATTGCAGTTGAATCCATAATCTCATAGGCAACCTGATCCTTGTAGACACGGACTGCACGACCCATACCGATTGAATAGGAGATAGTGTCCTTTACATCATTCATTGTAACCTTGCTGATACTTGTACCGCCGCATGAGGCAAGTACTGCTATGGCCATCACAGCCATCAGAACATTAAGTTTTTTCATTGCTTATATTAATAAATACCTGTTTTACAGAAATTTTGTGCGAAGATAGTGTATTTTGGCTTTAAGGATACCGAAAAATGCAGTAATTTTGAGATTTCAAAGACTATAGGTATGGAAATCTACTGCATTAATAACAAGAAAACCGAGAGTTTTGAGCCCGGTATCTCCTTCTCGGAGGTGTTCAAAAGGTTTGACCTTACGCTTAAGGGTGCACCCATGTGCGTATGCGCCAACGGTAAGATCACAGACTTGGATTCAAAGGCCTATGAGGCCTGCGACGTGGAGTTTCTTGACGCCACCACCAGTCTGGGCGCCAGGTCTTATCTTCTCGGACTTGTCTTTGTACTTTATAAGGCCGTTACTGAACTCTATCCCGGCAGCAGGATCAGAGTCTCAAACGCAATATCAAAGGGCTTCTACTGCCCCGTCGAGATAGGCCGTGAACTCACTGATGATGACGTCACCGTCATAAGCGAGCGCATGGGCAGCATCATAGGACGCAACATCCCGTTTGTAAAGCATACCGCCCACACCACCCAGGTGGCCGATATCATGGAGCGTGCAGGCCGAAAGGACAACGTGCGTCTGCTGCGCAGCATAGGTTCCATCTACACCAGTTACTACACACTTGAGGACCTTCCCGACTGGTTCTTCGGCACACTTCCACCTAATACCGGATGCCTTAAGGTGTTCGGCCTGGAGCCCATGTCCGGCGGTGTTCTGGTACGTCTGCCTGACAAGAACAACCCTGAGCAGTTGGAGCCCCTGATCCGTCAGGACAAGATGTTTGAGATATTCAAGGAGCATCATGACTGGATGCAGATACTTGGATTCTCAACATTGGGCAGACTCAATCAGGCCGTTGCCAAGGGTGAGACAAACATGATAATCAACGTGGCCGAGGCACTTCAGTCACAGAAGATAGTACATATAGCCGACCAGATTGTGGAACGCCGCAATGAGGGCAAGGGACTCAAGCTGATTATGGTTTCCGGTCCGTCTTCATCGGGCAAGACCACATTCAGCAAGCGTCTTATGGTTCAACTGATGGCCCACGGACTCACTCCCAAGGTACTGTCACTGGATGACTACTTCCTGGACCGTGACCATACTCCTCTGGATGAGAACGGCGAGCATGACTTTGAGTCACTCTACGCCATTGACCTGCCCTTCTTCAACCAGCAACTCAAGGACCTGCTTGAAGGCAAGAGCATACTGCCGCCCAGATTCAACTTCAAGAAGGGCGGAATCCGTGAGTTCACAGACCCCGAGATGACTTTGGGTGACAATGACATCCTGCTCATTGAAGGTATCCACGCCCTCAATCCGGACCTCATGCCCGACATCCCGGCCGACCGCCGTTTCCTGATATACGTATCGGCCCTGACATGCATACGCATTGACCAGCACAACTATATCCCCACTACCGATAACCGCCTGCTGCGCCGTATCACACGTGACCACAAGTACCGCAGTTACTCGGCACAGGATACCATTGGCCGATGGGCATCGGTCCGCGCCGGTGAGGAGAAATGGATATTCCCCTATCAGGAGAACGCCGACGCCATGTTCAATTCGGCCATGATATTTGAGATAGCGGTCATCAAGGATATGGTACTGCCGCTGCTTGACGAGGTTCCCGAGAACAGCCCCGAGTACGCAAAGGCCTGCCAGCTCAAGGATTTCCTCAAGCTGTTCCGTACCATTCCCAGTCAGAACCTGCCGCCCACATCACTGGTACGTGAGTTCATAGGAGGCAGCAGTTTCCACTATTGATTCCGTAAGATGCCCGGTTTAAGCAACATACAGACCCAGGTCCAGACGCAGACCCAGATACAGACCCTCTCGCCCCAACAGGTGCTTGAGGCCCGTCTGCTTGCGCTCTCCACTCTGGAACTTGAGGAGCATGTACGTGCCGAACTGGGTGACAACCCCGCCCTTGAGGACGGACCCGCCGAACTATCATCATCAGAGACCGATGACAGTGTTCAGGATGATGACATGGAGTACGGCACAGACCAATACTCCAATCAGGACGATAACAACCGCGATGACTGGAACGACGACGATGATGACTGGTATGACCGCCAGCCGGGAGGCAGCGGCCCCGTAGCCGATATCCCCCTGGCCGATACCCGATCTTTCTACGACATACTCTATGAGCAGTTGCGGGAGCAGGACCTGACCGCACGTCAGATGAAGATTGCCCTCTACATCATAGGCTCAATCGATAATGACGGCATCCTGGACAAGGACCTTCAGGCCATATCCGATGACCTGGCCTTCTACCACGACACGGATGCATCGGTCGATGAGATAGAGCAGGTGCTCAAGGTCATCCAGGAGTTTGACCCCGCCGGAATAGGTGCACGCAATCTGCAGGAGTGCCTTCTGATCCAGATCCGCCGCAAGCCGGATTCCGAGAGCAAGAAACTTCAGGAGAAAATCATCTCTTCCATGTTCGATGAGTTCACCCACAAGCGCTGGGACAAGATATCGGCCCGTCTGGAACTGAGCAAGGAGCAGACTGACGCCGTCATTGCCGAACTTGTAAAACTGAACCCGCGGCCGGGCAGTTCATTGGGCGAGACGGTGGGACACAGCCGCCAGCATATCATACCTGATTTCCTGCTTGACAACTATGACGAGGAGATAAGGTTCACGCTGAACAACGGCAATATCCCCCAACTGCACGTTAGCCGTGAGTACTCAGATATGCTGGAGAATCAGATAAAAGAGGGCACCAGCAGCCAGAAGGCCGCCGCCGTCTATATCAAGAGCAAGTTGGATTCGGCCCGCGGATTCATACAGGCACTGAAACAGCGCGAGCAGACCATGACCCGCACCATGCAGGCCATCATTGACCTGCAGCGCCCCTTCTTCCAGGAGGGCGATGAGACTCTGCTCCGGCCTATGATCCTTAAGGATGTGGCCGAGAAGACAGGATATGACATATCAACCATATCACGCGTAACCAGCGGCAAGTATGTGCAGACCCCGTTCGGCACCTTCCCGCTCAAGGCCTTCTTTACCGACGGAGTCAAGACCAGCAGCGGTGAGGAGGTATCGGTCAAGGAGATACACCGCATACTGCGTGAAGCCACCGATGCCGAAGACCACAGCAACCCGCTCACCGATGAGCAACTCTCCGATATGCTCTCAGAGCGTGGATTCAAGGTGGCACGCCGTACGGTAGCCAAGTACCGCGAGCAGATAGGCATACCAGTAGCAAGAATGAGAAAAAGTTAATACATGACAGATATGAAACCAGTAGTAAGTATCATCATGGGCAGCACGTCTGATCTGCCCATAATGGAAAAAGCGGCAGCATTCCTGGACAGCATCCAGGTGCCGTTTGAGATGAACGCACTCTCAGCCCACCGCACACCCGCGGCCGTTGAGGAGTTTGCCAAAGGTGCACAGGCACGCGGCATCAAGGTAATCATTGCCGCAGCCGGTATGGCAGCAGCCCTGCCCGGTGTCATTGCCGCCAACACCAACGTTCCCGTGATAGGCGTGCCCATCAAGGGTATGCTTGACGGTCTGGACGCCATGCTCTCAATCATCCAGATGCCCCCCGGAATACCCGTGGCAACAGTAGGCGTGAACGGCGCACAGAACGCAGCCATCCTGGCCGCCCAGATACTGGCCGTTGCCGATGCTGAACTGGCAGCACGTCTGGCCGCCCACAAGGAGGGGCTCAAGGATAAGATTGAGAAGGCCAACGCCGAACTCAGCCAGGTAAAATACAATTTCAAGACCAACTGATAATGGCCGTTTACAACCGCAGGAAATCCGTCAGCGTACGTGTGGGCAGTACCGCCATAGGCGGCAGCAATCCCATACGCCTGCAGTCCATGACCACCACCGCCACCATGGATACCGAAGGCTGCATTGAGCAGGCCATCCGTATCATACAGGCCGGCGGAGAACTGGTACGCATGACCACCCAGGGCACACGCGAGGCGGAGAACATGCGGCTTATCCGGGAGGGGCTCAATGCCCGCGGTTACAACACCCCGCTTGTGGCCGATGTCCACTTCAACCCCGCCGTGGCCGATGTGGCCGCCCGCTATGTGGAGAAGGTGCGCATCAACCCGGGCAACTATGTGGATCCTGCACGTACGTTCAAACAACTGGAATACACCGATCAGGAATACGCACAGGAGATTCAGCGCATACGTGACCGCTTTATCCCGTTCCTCAGTATTTGCCGTGAGCATAATACCGCCATCCGCATAGGCGTAAACCACGGATCACTCTCCGACCGCATCATGAGCCGATACGGCAATACGCCCGCCGGCATGGTGGAGAGTTGCATGGAATTTCTGCGCATATGCGTGGAACAGAACTTCATGAACGTGGTCATATCCATCAAGGCCAGCAACACCGTGGTCATGATAGAGACAGTACGCCTGCTGGTAAAGGAGATGGACCGCGAAAGCATGGCGTTCCCCATACATCTGGGCGTGACCGAGGCCGGTGAGGGTGAGGACGGCCGCATCAAGAGCGCCATCGGCATAGGCGCTCTGCTGGCTGAGGGCATAGGCGATACCATACGCGTATCACTGTCCGAGGCACCCGAGCGTGAAATCCCGGTAGCCCGCAAACTGGTTGACTACGCGGCAGCAAGTGCGCAGGTGCGTGCATCGGCCAGGATTGAAAACGGAGTGCTGAGTCTGTCATACAATGACACTTTGCTGGAGGATTTCCAACTGCACGCCGCCATGGATGCAGGAGCACTGCTCATAGACGGCAAGGCCGGTGACCTTAAACTCACCAACCCCAACATGACCGCCGCCCAGATCAGGTCCACAGAGGATGCTATCCTACAGGGTGCCCGCATAAGGTTCAGCAAACCGGAATACATTTCATGTCCGGGCTGCGGACGGACACTGTACAATCTTGAAGAGACAATAGCACGCATAAAAGCCGCCACAGGCCACCTTAAGGGAGTCAAGATAGCCATCATGGGCTGTATCGTGAACGGACCGGGTGAGATGGCCGATGCCGATTTCGGCTACGTGGGCGCCGGCCGCGGAAAGATAAGCCTCTATCGCGGCAAGGAGTGCATAGAGAAAAATATCCCTGAGGAGAATGCCGTTGAGCGCCTCCTCCAATTGATTGAAGAAACAACAAAAAGATAATATGGAAAACAAATTGACCATCTACAACACCCTTACAAGAAAGAAGGAACTGTTTGAAGCATTGAACCCGCCGCACGTAGGTATGTACGTGTGCGGCCCCACAGTATACGGTGATCCGCATCTGGGTCATGCACGTCCCGCCATCACATTCGATATACTTTTCCGTTACCTGCAGCACCTGGGCTATAAGGTACGTTACGTACGCAACATAACCGATGTAGGCCATCTGGAGCACGATGCCGATGAGGGTGAGGACAAGATTGCCAAGAAAGCACGTCTGGAGCAGTTGGAGCCCATGGAGGTGGTTCAGTACTACACCCTGCGCTACCACAAGGCCATGGAGATGCTCAACGTACTGCCGCCCAGCATCGAGCCGCACGCATCGGGCCATATCATTGAGCAGATAGAACTTGTAAAGCAGATTCTGGACAACGGCTATGCATATGAGAGCCAGGGCAGCATCTACTTTGACGTAAACAAATACAACAAAGACCATCACTACGGCATACTCTCAGGCCGCAACCTGGACGACGTGCTCAACACCACCCGTGAACTTGACGGCCAGGAGGAGAAACACAACCCCGCCGACTTTGCGCTGTGGAAAAAAGCCCAGCCCGAGCACATAATGCGCTGGCCGTCACCCTGGAGCAACGGATTCCCCGGCTGGCACTGCGAGTGCACCGCCATGGGCCGCAAGTACCTGGGAGAGCGCTTTGACATACACGGAGGCGGCATGGACCTGATATTCCCCCACCACGAGTGCGAGATTGCACAGGCCGTAGCCAGCCAGGGTCATGACATTGTACACTACTGGATGCACAACAACATGATCACCATCAACGGACAGAAGATGGGCAAGTCTCTGGGCAATTTCATCACCCTGAACGAGTTCTTTACCGGTCAGAACCCCAATCTGAAGCAGGCCTACAGTCCCATGACCATCCGTTTCTTCATACTGATGGCCCACTACCGCGGCACAGTTGACTTCAGCAACGACGCCCTGCAGGCTGCCGAGAAGGCTATGAGCCGTCTTATGGAGGCATACAACGCCATCGGCCGCATTCAGCCCGCATCTGAAAGCTCAGTCAGCGTAAGCGAATTCAAGGGTAAGTGCTACGAGGCCATGGATGATGACCTGAACACACCTATCGTAATAAGCCACCTGTTTGATGCCGCCAAGGTAATCAACCAGGCCGTAGACGGCAACGCCAAACTGACTGCCGCCGATGTTGCTGAACTCAAGTCTCTCTTTGACACATTCCTCTTTGATATCCTTGGGATCAAGGCCGAAGAAGGAGGCGGAACCGGCCGGGAAGAGGCATTCGGCAAAGTGGTGGATATGCTTCTTGAACAGCGTGCCATTGCCAAGGCCAACAAAGACTGGGCTACAAGTGACAAGATACGCAATGAGTTGACCGCACTTGGATTTGAGATCAAGGATACCAAGGACGGTGCAACCTGGAAACTTAACCGATAAAATGAAAAAGACAGCCATTATCCTTACGGTGCTCTTCATGGCACTCTCATGCGGAGGACGCAAAGCGGCTCAGACAACCGCACCGGCCTCTGTCCAGACCCCTGAATTCTGCGCCGACAGCGCCTTCAGTTTCATAAAGACACAGACTGATTTCGGACCGCGTGTACCCAACACTCAGGCACATCAGGATTGCGGAATCTGGCTGGGAGCCATGCTGTCAACTTTCGGAGCCGATCACGTGCACTTCCAGAACTTTGACGCCAAGACATTTGACGGCAACACCCTGAAGTGTGTCAACATAATAGGCAGTTTCAACATTGACCAGCCCACACGCATCATACTCTGCTCACACTGGGACAGCCGTCCCTGGGCCGATAACGACCCCAATCCGGCCAACTGGATGAAACCGGTCGATGCCGCCAATGACGGAGCCAGCGGTGTGGGAGTCATTCTTGAGATAGCCCGCCAGATGCAGAAACAGGCCCCGGAGATAGGCGTTGACTGTATCTTTCTGGATGCCGAGGACTGGGGACCCGGTGAAAGTTATCAGGGCAATGACTCTGAGAAATGGTGGGGATTGGGAACACAATACTGGTCCAGGAATCCCCACGTAGAGGGTTACCGTGCCCGCTATGCTATCCTGCTAGACATGGTAGGCGGCAAGGGAGCCACATTCTGCCGCGAGGGATACTCCGTCAAATACGGCCGACCTGTTGTTGAGAAGGTATGGAAAGCTGCAGGCAAACTGGGATTCGGCTCTCTCTTCCCACCGGTGAACGGAGGCTACGTAACTGATGACCACTACTACATAAACACTATAGCCAGAATACCTGCCATAGACATCATACCGTATCTTCCCAACTGTGAAGAGAGCAGTTTCGGCCCCACATGGCATACAGTAAACGATAACATTGAAAATATTGACAAGAAAGTACTCGAAGCAGTAGGAAAAACGCTGATAGAGGTAATATACAACGAAAAACCATGACGATTGACGAACTTCAGGAAGAGGTAATAGAAGAGTTCTCAGCCTTTGATGACTGGATGGACAAATACCAGATGATCATTGATCTTGGCAACGAACAGCCGCCGTTGGATCCGGCATTCAAGACCGAAGACAACCTGATAGACGGTTGCCAGAGCCGTGTATGGCTGCATGCAACAATTCAGGACGGACTTGTTCACTTTGAAGCTGACAGCGATGCCATCATAACCAAAGGCCTGATAGCACTGCTCATCAGAGTGCTCTCAGACCATACACCGGCCGAGATTCTGGCCAGTGACGTTCACTTTATTGATGCCATAGGTCTTACACAGCATCTGTCACCCACCCGCAGCAACGGACTGCTGTCCATGCTAAAACAGATTAAAACCTATGCATTAGCCTATTCAAAAAGTTGAACAAATCAACCGGATTTTATAAATTTGCAAACCAAACTAACGAATTAACGCATAAATATACAGAAATGAACGGTAAATACTGGAATGAGGAGATAGAGACAATGCCCCGCAAACAGCTTGAGAAGCTGCAGGTGGAGCGTCTCAAGAAGACCGTGGAGATTGCTATGGGCAGCGAGTTCTACGCTCCCAAATTCAAGGAACTGGGTATAACCCCGGAGAGTATCAAGTCTGTTGAGGATATCAAGAGATTCCCCTTCACCACAAAGAATGACCTCCGCGCCACCTATCCTTTCGGAATCAAGTCAGTTCCCCTGGAAAAAGTAGTACGCCTGCACTCATCAAGCGGTACCACAGGCAACCCCACCGTTATTCTTCATACCCAGAAAGACCTTGACGAGTGGGCCGATGCCATGGCACGTTCCATGTACTGCATAGGTCTGCGCAACACCGACATCATACAGAACACTTCCGGTTATGGTATGTTTACCGGCGGTCTCGGCATACAGTATGCCGCAGAACGTCTGGGTGCACTCACCGTTCCCGCAGGTGCCGGTAACAGCAAGCGCCACGTAAAGTTCATCACAGACTTCGGTACTACTGCCCTGCACTGCATCCCCTCATATGCAACCCGTCTGGCAGCCGCCTTTGAGGAGGAGGGCATCGATCCCCGTAACACTACAGTAAAAACCCTCATTATAGGTGCCGAGCCCCACTCAGAGGCACAGCGCAAGCGTATTGAAGAGATTTGGGGCGCCAAGGCCTACAACAACTTCGGAATGAGCGAGATGTGCGGCCCCGGCGTAGCCATAGAGTGCCAGGAGCAGAACGGAATGCACATCTGGGAGGACAACTATATCGTAGAGATACTTGATCCCGAAACCTTGGAGCCCGTACCCGAGGGTGAGCTTGGAGAATTGGTACTGACCACACTGAACCGTGAAGCCATGCCGCTGTTCCGCTACCGCACACGTGACCTTACCCGCATCCTGCCGGGTGACTGCCCCTGCGGACGCACCCACGTACGTCTGGCACGTTTCCAGGGCCGTTCAGATGACATGATGATCGTAAAGGGCGTAAACATCTATCCTATCCAGATAGAGAAGATCCTGATGCAGTTCCCCGAACTGGCCAGCGATTACCTTATCACCATCGAGACCATCGGTGACAACGACGAGATGACCATCGAGGCCGAACTGGCACAGGCTACCGATGATTTCGGCATGCTCCAGAACCTGACCAAGGAGATCACCCGCCGTCTCAAGGATGAGATCCTGCTCACACCCAGGGTTAAACTGGTTGGCAAGGGCGTAATCCCGCAGTCAGACGGCAAGGCCAAGAGAGTAAATGATTTGCGTCATAACCATTAATAAAGGACATTATGAAGACAATTAAGCAGATTTCAATATTTCTTGAGAACCAGCGCGGCAAACTAAGCGACATCCTGACCGCCCTCAAGGACCAGAACATAGAGATCCAGGCCGCATCAGTGGCCGATACTACTGAGTACGGAATCCTGCGTCTGATTACATCTGACCAGAAAAAGGCATCAGCTCTTCTGGCAGAGAGGGGACACCTGGTAAACCTCAATGAGGTTCTTGCCATTCAGGTGGAACCCGATACAGCCTCTTTTGCCGATGCTGTCGACGCACTCACATCAGGAGGTTGTTCAATCAGTTATCTCTACACCTTCCATAAAGACGGCAAACTGGTGCTTATAATCCGTCCTGCCAATCTGGAAATAGCGGAACGTGTTGCCACGGAGAAAGGTCTGACGCTGATTCAGGGTTGGGAATGATGATTCATTCCCTTCTTTTTTATAATTATGTGACTAATATTACTAATTACATAAAATAAACCATGTTTTTAAAGATTCTCATTCTGATTCTGTTCTTCGCCGTAATGATTGGCGTAGGAATTTATTGCCGCAAAACAGCCAATAATGTGCAGGGTTTTGTCCTGGGTGACCGTAAGGTAGGCTCATGGCTTACAGCATTCGCTTTCGGTACATCTTATTTTTCGGCAGTAATATTTGTAGGATATGCCGGTCAGTTCGGTTGGAAATACGGTCTGTCCGCCACATGGATCGGACTTGGCAACGCCTTGATAGGTTCACTTCTGGCATGGAGAATCCTGGGCCGCCGTACACGTCTTATGACCCAGTATCTCAAGAGCGCCACCATGCCTGACTTCTTTGGACAGCGTTTCAACTCCCAGGCTCTCAAGGTTGCCGCATCAGTTATCGTGTTTGTATTCCTTATCCCTTATACCGCATCCCTTTACAACGGTCTATCACGTCTGTTCGGACTCTCGTTCGGTATTGACTACAGCTGGTGCGTGCTGGGTATGGCTGTCCTCACCGGTATTTATGTATTGGTGGGCGGTTATATGGCAACCGCAGTCAATGACTTTATCCAGGGTATGATCATGCTGGTGGGTATCGTTGCTGTCATCCTGTCCGTTCTTAACGGAAACGGCGGATTCACCGCAGCAATTGAGAAACTGTCACAGCTTCAGAGTGAGAGCGCACCCGCACTGAACGGTGCTTTCGTATCGTTCTTCGGCCCTCAGCCCATCTATCTGCTGGGTGTGGTTCTGCTCACATCACTTGGCACATGGGGTCTGCCCCAGATGGTTGGAAAGTTCTACGCCATCCGTGACGAGGCAGCCATCCGCAAGGGCACCTTTATCTCAACCTTCTTTGCCATCATCGTGGCAGGCGGTTGCTACTTCCTGGGCGGATTCGGACGTCTTTATGCCGATGTAATAGAATACGGAGCCAAAGGTCCCATCTATGACAGCATAGTACCTTCAATGCTTCAGACACTGCCTGACCTGATGATCGGTGTGGTTATCATCCTGGTGCTTTCAGCATCAATGTCAACCCTTTCATCACTGGTTCTGACATCGGGCTCAACCCTTACTCTGGATATCATCAAGCCGGCACTTGCCAAGGGCGGCAAGAGCATGAGTGAGAAATCGCAGCTGCTCTCTATCCGTCTGCTGGTAGTGTTCTTCATTGCAGTTTCATCTGTTCTGGCCATCATCCAGGCCAAGAGCTCAGTTACCTTCATAGCTCAGCTTATGGGTATCAGCTGGGGTGCTCTGGCAGGTGCTTTCCTGGCTCCGTTCCTGTATGGACTCTACTGGAAAAAGACCACCAAGGCATCGGTTTGGGCCAGTTTCATCGTTGGCGTAGCCATAATGTGCGGCTGCATGTACGGAACATTTACCGGAACCACATTCATAAGCCCGTTCTTCTCATCACCCATCAACGCCGGTGTGCTCTCAATGGTAGCCGGTCTGGTTATCGTTCCCATAGTAAGCGCATTCACCAAGGTTAACGAGAAGGATAGCGTTGAGAAGATGTTCGGCTGCTATGAGCGTCAGGTTACCGTTCACGCATCAACCTCCCTTATGGATGCTGATGAAGTGAAAAAATGAGTACTTTTGTGCTCCCTGGAAAATTGATAACACTTTATATATGAAGAAACTCTTACTTGGCGATGAAGCCATTGCGCAGGGTGCAATCGATGCGGGATTGAGCGGTGTTTACGCATATCCCGGTACACCCTCAACAGAAATTACAGAGTATATTCAGGGTTACTGCAAGAAGAACCCTGCAGAAAAGATACACAATCGCTGGTGTACCAATGAGAAAACAGCCATGGAGGCCGCTCTGGGTATGTCATTTGCCGGCAAGCGTGCACTTGTGTGCATGAAACACGTCGGCATGAACGTGGCAGCCGACCCGTTCGTAAACTCATCAATAACCGGAGTCAACGGCGGTCTGATAGTCCTTGTGGCCGATGACCCGTCCATGCACTCTTCACAGGATGAGCAGGATACCCGCTATTACGGCAAGTTTGCCCTGATACCGGTACTGGAGCCCTCATCACAGCAGGAGGCTTATGATATGATGTCATATGCATATGACCTGTCGGAGTCTCTCAAACTGCCGGTGCTAATGCGTACCGTTACCCGTCTGGCCCACTCCCGCGCCGTTGTGTCCCTCAAGGACAAGCGTAATCAGAATGACCTCAATCCGGTAAGCGGTGTCCGTGACTGGGTACTGCTGCCCGCTATCGCCAAGCGCCGCTACGCCTCACTGTTGGAGCGTCAGCCGGAGATTATGCGTCTGTCAGTTGAGTCACCCTTCAACAGCTTCAAGGCCCAGGCCAAGCGTTTCAAGATGGGTGCCATTGCCTGCGGTAACGCATTCAACTACCTGTCTGAGTGCTATCCGGAAGGCATACCTTTCCCCGTACTCAAGATATCACAGTATCCCATACCTGCCGAGACCGTACGTACTCTTGCCGAGCAGTGTGACTCAATCATGGTAATTGAGGACGGTCAGCCTTTCGTTGAGGAGCAGGTTGCAGGTATACTCCCTTCAGACTGCAAGATCATTGGCCGTCTGACCGGAGAACTTCCCCGTCAGGGAGAACTCAACCCCGATATCGTAAAGGCCGCCTTAGGTCTGGCTCCACTGCCGCATCCCGAGGTTGCCAAGAATGTAGTGGCCCGTCCGCCCGCCCTCTGTCAGGGTTGCGGTCACCGCTCTGTATATGAGGCAATAAACATTGTGCTCAAGGATTACAAGACAGCCAAGGTGTTCGGTGACATAGGTTGCTATACACTGGGTGCCCTGCCTCCTTTCCAGGCTCTTGACAGCACAGTGGATATGGGTGCCAGCATCACCATGGCCAAGGGTGCCGCCGATGCAGGCGTGTTCCCGGCAGTGGCCATCATAGGTGACAGCACATTCACCCACTCCGGCATGACCGGTCTGCTGGATGCCGTTAATGAGAACTCTCCCATCACAATCATCATATCCGATAACCTGACCACCGGCATGACCGGCGGACAGGACAGCGCCGGCACCAACAAGTTTGAGGCTATATGCCGCGGTATAGGTGTTGACCCGGATCACCTTAAGGTGGTTGTTCCACTGCCCCAGAACATGGAGGAGATTACACGCACCCTGCGTGAGGAGATTGAGTATCAGGGCCTGTCGGTTATCATACCGCGTCGTGAATGTATCCAGACACTTGCCCGTAAGGCAAAGGCTAAAGCAGCACAGAAATGAAGACAGATATAATTCTTGCAGGCGTAGGAGGACAAGGTATCCTCTCTATCGCAACAGTTATAGGTCAGGCCGCCCTTGAGGAGGACCTCTACATCAAGCAGGCCGAGGTTCACGGAATGAGCCAGCGCGGCGGTGACGTGCAGTCCAACCTGCGCATATCGGACCAGCCCATTGCAAGTGACCTGATATCTCTTGGTCAGGCCGATATCATAATTGCCATGGAGCCCATGGAGGCCCTGCGTTACAAGCAGTACCTGAGCAAGGACGGATGGGTAATCACATCATCCAACCCCTTTGTGAACATAGGCAATTATCCTGACAAGGATGCTATCATAGCCGAACTCAAGGAGTTGGGTAACGTTATCCTTATAGATACCGATGAACTGGGTAAGGAGCACAAGATGCCCAAGGCCGTGAACATGATCCTGCTGGGTGCCGCATCAAAGGCACTCAAGAGCATCAGTTTTGACAAACTCTGCCAGAGCGTGCGCACCATATTCGGCGCCAAGGGTGATGCAATTGTAGATATGAACATAAAGGCCCTTGAGATAGGCCGCAACTGTGAATAATAACACCGATGAAAACGCTGATTCCTGCAAACGTAATAGATGATTATCTGAAGAGTATAGAGATAACTGACCTTAACAAGGCATCAATCCGCCAGGTGCTGGCATGTGAGTTGAACGCCGAGAAGGTAACAGGTCAGGAGTTTATCCACTTTGAGATGGGTGTTCCCGGCATTCCTCCGGCAGCCGTAGGCGTCAAGGCTCAGAAAGAGGCCCTGGACCGCGGTGTGGCATCCAAGTATCCCAACATTGAGGGTATTCCCGAACTCAAGGAGCAGGCAGCACGTTTTGTCAAGGCTTTCATCAACACCGATATCCTGCCCGGTCACTGCACCCCCACATGCGGCGCAATGCAGGGTACCTTTGCAGCATTCCTGCTGTGTTCACAGATAGATCCCAAGAAGGACACCATCCTCTACATAGATCCCGGATTCCCCGTTCAGAAGATGCAGGCTCAGGTGATGGGTGTCAAGACCGCTCAGTTTGACGTGGCCGATTTCCGTGCAGAGAAACTGGCTCCCAAGTTGGAGAGTTATCTCAAGCAGGGCAACATATGCTGTATAGTTTACAGCAACCCCAACAACCCCAGTTGGATGTGTCTTACCGAGAGTGAGATCAAAACCATCGGTGAATTGGCCACAAAATATGATACCATTATCCTTGAGGACCTGGCTTACATGACCATGGATTTCCGTCGTGAGGGACTTGGCATTCCTTTCAAGGCTCCCTACCAGATCAGTGTATCACACTATACCGACAACTACATCATGATGCTCAGCGGCAGTAAGATATTCAGTTATGCCGGCGAGCGTATAGCTGTTGCCTGCATATCGGACAAACTCTACGAGCGTCATTTTGAAACTCTGCAGAAGCGCTACAACATATCCCGCTTTGGAGCAGTCTACGCATACGATATGCTTTACGCAATGTCATCGGGCGTAACCCACTCGGTACAGTGCGCAATGGCAGCCATGCTCAAAGCCGCATGTGACGGAGAGTACCAGTTCCGCGAGGATATCCGCGAGTATGCACGCCGCACCGAGAAGATCAAGGCCGCCCTGCTGCGCAACGGATTCAACATCACATACGATAAGGATCTGGAGGAGCCGGTAAGCAACGGATTCTTCTTTACCTTCGGCTACAACCTGCCCGACGGCACGCCCATGGAGGGAGGACAGCTGCTGCATGAGCTGCTCTACTTTGGAATAAGCGGAATAGTTCTCTCATCAACAGGCAGCAACCGCCAGGGCATCCGCGGCTGCTCGTCAAACATCCGCGACGACCAGTTCCCCGTCCTTGAGGAGCGCCTCCGTCTCTTCAACGAGGCTCACAAGTGAGTAATCAGACTGGGAAAAAACAGGCGGGTAAGACGTATTTTTAGTATCTTGCCGTTCTATAACCGGATAAGCTGAAAGTAGGATGAGAACTGAGCAGGAACTGGCCCGCTTGTGTACTGCAGGCGATAGGGAGGCGCAAGGCGAACTCTATGTGCAGTATGCTTCCCGCCTGTATGCTCTGTGCTACCGATACGTAGCAGACCGGGAAGAGGCCCAGGACCTGATGCATGACGCCATGATAAAGGCTATGGACAGTTTCCGATCTTTCAGTTATTCCGGTGAGGGATCACTTTACGCATGGCTGAGACGGCTCACTGTCAACGTCGTGATTGACCACCTGCGCCACGTGAGCAGACTGAGACTGGTACCGCTCGATCAGACTATGGAACCGGACAGTCAGGAGGCCGATGACGATGCCGCCGATAACATACCGGCCCAGGCTATGATTGATATGGTAGCCTCTCTTCCATCAGTAAAACGTATGGTATTCAACATGTACTGCATAGACGGTTTCAACCATAAGGATATTGCCGCAGCCATAGGCATCACAGAGAAAGGTTCGGCATCCATACTGGCCAAAGCCCGTGCACAACTAAGGAACGCCGTAAATGATTATCTTAAAAGGACAAGGCAATGAAACAGTTGGAAGATAAATTCAGGGAACGCCTGGAGGGTTATGAGATGAAACTGCCCCCCATGGACCAGCAGGCTTTCTGGGACAGGAAAGCAAACCATGAACGTGCCGCCAAACGCCGTCGTTCGTTCTTATCGGTTGCAGTAGGGTTGCCCGCTGCCGCCGCCATTCTGATTGTCCTGGTTATGAGCATAAACCTTCTCTCAATACAAAAGCCGGCTGTATCCGATGAGTCAGAACTGTTTGCCCAACTGACCACACCTATGGTAACCATAGCATCAGGAGCCGAAATCATGGAGATTGCATGCATTGAAGATGCAGACCAGGATAACATGACATCATCAGATTACAAATCTCTGGAATTTGAAGAAGATGTGTTCATGATGGTTGAGACAATGCCTGAATTCCCCGGTGGAACCGCAGCACTGACTGACTATCTCAAGAAAGAGACAATATATCCTGAGCAGGCTCGTGAAGACAGCATACAAGGAAGGGTTCTGCTCTCTTTCGTTGTTGAAAAGGATGGTTCCATATCCAATCCTACCGTTGTGAAGAGTTCCGGAAACAACAGGCGTAACCCTGAAAACTCAGACCTGTTTGATCAACTGGACGCTGAGGCCTTGCGTGTATTGTCCCAGATGCCCAAATGGAATCCCGGAATGGACAACGGGGCTCTATGCCGCGTGCAATACGCCATTCCCATAAACTTCAGGCTGAATTAAATCAAAAGACTTCCTTAAACCGCAGGCAGGCTGTTGCCGTTGATCTTGCGGTAAATATCAAGGGCATAGACATCAGTCATACCGCTTATGTAGTCCAGTACTGCAAGTATGCGGGTGTAGATGTCCTGTGCATTTATATCGTACTGGCTTGAAACACGGCCTATAAGCAGCTTTGAATACTCGCGCTCCGGGTTCAGCACAGCCTCGACCATCAGGTCAAGCAGGGTGCTGATGATACGGAAACCGGCAAGTTCAACTTCCAATACATCACGTGAACGGTATATCTTACGGACCGACAGTTCGGCACACTTACGGTAGGCATCCCTTGGTGTGGGGCTGATATGCTTTATTAGAGACTCACTGAATTTTCCGTCCAGTATTTCCTGTTCGTTCTCCAGGAAAACATGGGTGCATTCATCGACCAGTACTCCCACCAGTTTGGAGCGCAGGTATGATACCTTCTCATTCACATCGGTCACCATACCAATGATGCTCTGGGCATGTTCCTGATCGGCCGGTTCCAGAAAATCCATCATAAGACTGATGGTCTGCTCGGTGGACAGGAGTTTGAGTTTATGGGCATCCTCAAGGTCCATCAGCAGGTAGCATATATCATCGGCGGCTTCAACCAGCCATACCAGAGGATAGCGGACATACTTAAGCGGCTGTCCGGGTTCTGAAAGACGGATTATTCCCAATTCATCGGCTATTTGGGCAAAGATCGGGGCCTCGCTCTCAAAGAAGCCGAACTTATGCTTACCGTTGGCCAGTATTGACTCATAGGGATATTTAACGATCGATGCCAACGTGGAATAGGTCATGGCGAATCCACCCTTGCGGCGTCCGATGAACTGGTGTGCCAGCAGACGGAATGCGTTGGCGTTACCTTCAAAGTTTATGATATCAGTCCATTGGCAGGGATGGGAGGCAAACTGGGCCTCAAGAGACTGCCCCTTTCCTTCGGTGAAATAGGCCGAAATGGCCTTCTCGCCCGAATGACCGAAAGGCGGATTGCCCATGTCGTGAGCCAGACAGGCTGCCGATACTATATTACCTATCTCGGTTATGTTGGTGTCGGCCAGTTCAGGGTGCTTTCTGATGATACCGCGTGAGACGTTATTGCCCAGCGAGCGGCCTACACACGCCACCTCCAGACTATGGGTAAGACGGTTATGCACAAAAACGCTGCCCGGCAGCGGGAACACCTGGGTCTTGTTCTGCAACCTGCGGAAGGGTGCCGAGAAAATGAGACGGTCATAATCCCTGAGAAAAGCCGAGCGGTCATCCTTATGGGCGGACTCAATACCCTCCATGCCCAGACGCTTTGCCGAAATAAGTCTTTGCCAATCCATTATAAGAATCTCTTTGTTTCAAAATTAGTGGTTTTTCAGATTATTTCTGCTTTAGTTGGCGGTATATTTGTTATTTTCGCTGTGCAAAACCAAATCCCTTAGCCAGTATGGAGGTAAAGATAATCAACCGTTCGCATCACCCGCTTCCGGAGTATGCTACACCGCAGTCTGCAGGAGTGGATCTCAGGGCCAATCTTGACGAGCCCGTAGTAATGAAACCTATGGAGCGCCGTCTCATACCCACCGGACTGTTTATCTCACTGCCGGCCGGGTTCGAGGCTCAGGTACGCCCCCGCAGCGGCCTGGCAATCAAGAAAGGTATCACAGTGCTGAACACTCCCGGAACCATAGATGCCGATTATCGCGGCGAGATAGGCGTAATCCTTATCAACCTGTCACAGGATGATTTCACAGTCAATGACGGCGAGCGCATTGCCCAAATGGTGATTGCACGTCACGAGCAGGCCGAGTGGATTAAGGTGGAGACTCTTGATGAGACCGAACGCGGTGCAGGCGGATTCGGCCATAGCGGTGTATAAGAAACATCTGATGAAAAGGGGACTTGTAATAATCTTATCCGTGCTTACAGTGATGGTCGCAGCTGTTTCATGCGGCTCGGCCCGTCACACATCTGCAGACCCTTTGTCCGACAGTGCGCTGAACGGATACGCAGGTGACTACTTCTTCCGTGAGGGAGTCAGACTGTATAACGAGGGCCAGATGGATGCTGCCATGGACCTTATGTCCCGAAGCCTTGATTACGATACTGCATCGGCAGCCACCTGCTACTGCATGGCACAGTACTACATGTCATTGCGTGACAGGGCCCTGCTTGAGAAATACAACCCTCAGGCACAGCAACTCTTGGAGAGAGCCGTACGTCTGGTTCCGGACAATTACTGGTATCGCCGTCTGCTGGCGGTAAACTATCTGCGTGAAGGTCGTCAAGCCGATGCCATCGGCCAATATGAGGAGATAGCACACCGGTTCCCCGGCAGAACGGATGTTCTCTTAACCCTGGCAGGCCTCTATGACGATGCCGGTGATTATGAGAAGGAACTTCGCGCCCTGGAGCGTTACGGCCGTCTTGAGGATGTGGCCGATGAACTTAAGTTCCAGCGCTTTGTATGCTATCTGCAGATGGGTGAACTGGACTCAGCCTATTATGAGTCAGACAATCCGGCCGAGGTGATTGAACTTCTCATGAGCACCACCCGAGACATGATTGAGAAGGCCGAGACCAATCTGGACAAGATCAGATGCCGTCAACTGCTGGATGTAGTGATGAGTTTCTGCGACGTGGTATCATCACATGAGCCGCAGTTGGCCGAGGCCTACACCCAGAAGTCAATAGGCTATTTCTGGATGGGTGATAACGATGAGGCGCTTGACGCCCTCACCAAAGGTCTCAAAAAAGTAAATACCGACAAGGACAAAGCCATGCTCTACAACCTGAGAGGTGACTACTACCACACGCTCGGTGAAAGGCAGAAGATGTATGCCGATTATGACTCCACGCTCATCTATGACCCGGACAACATAAACGTACTGAACAACTACGCCTACTACCTTTCTGTTGAGGGCAGAGACCTTAAGAAAGCCCTGGCCATGAGCGCCAAGACCCTTGAGGCCGAACCTCTGAATTCCACATACCTGGATACCTATGCATGGATTCTGTTTAAGATGAAAAAGTACAAGGAGGCATTGGGATATATGGAGAAGGCTATGAGATATCTTGACAGAGACAACCCCGAGGTATACGAGCATTACGGAGACGTACTGTTTATGTGCGGAGAGAAGGAGAAGGCGCTTGAAAACTGGCACAAGGCAGTTCAGGCCAACAGCACATCGGCCACACTGGATCAGAAAATCAAACAGCAGAAATATCTGGAATGAGATCATTACGCTACATATTACCCGTTCTTATTGCCGCACTGCTTCTGGGCGGTTGCCGTTCACAGTCGGCACTAAAGAAGCAGAAGGCTAAAGAGGAACAGGAGAGTGCACGTATGATTCACTCCCTTCTGGAGGCTCCCCCTGTACAGGAACTTACCTCCAGCCTCTCACTGAACCTGTCTGGCACAAAAGTGAGCGGACAGTTAAGAATGCGCCGCGGCCGCAGTATCCAGATAAGCGCCAGTATGCTGGGTCTGGTTGAGGTTGCGCGCATAGAGTTCCTGCCTGAGATGGTTGTGATAATGGACAAGTTCCATAACCTGTATTCCGTTTGCCATTACGCCGACATCCCGTTACGCAATGAACTTGGATTGGACTTTGAAACTGTACAGGCATTCCTGTGGAACCGCCTTTTTGCCCCCGGCAGCAATGGCCAGGTCAGTGCTTCCAGCCGTCTGCGTGTAGACAGGACCGATCAGGACAAGAATACGTATATCAGGGACAGTGAATACGGATATGAGTTCAAGGTAAATCCCGACGAACTTATAGAGTCTCTCACAAAGACCGGAAACGGATTCCGCTTCAATGTTGATTACGATGATTTCACCGCACTTTCGGGCAAGTGGAAGTATCCGTTGCGCGTCAACTTCCATGTCAACGCATCGGGTAAGGATATAGACGTATCGGCCAAGATGTCATCGGTATCGACCGATAAAAAAAACTGGCCTGACCGCACACAGGTTACCCGCCGTATGAAGCAGGTATCCCTTGATGAATTGCTGGATAATATTGATTTATGATGAAAAGAAACATAATCCTGCTGTTACTGCTCTGCATCCCTCTGCTCATGGAGGGACAGACCAATTCCGTCATTGAGAAGATGCGTAAGGAACGCGCCGAAATGGAGGAGCAGATAGCCCGTCAGGAGAAGATTCTTACCAGCACAGAGTCCAATATCACTAGTCAGGTAAGCAATCTGAACATCATCTCCGCCAAACTCAAGGAGCGCACCAAACTGCTTGACAAGACCCGCAGTGAGATCCGCTCGCTGGACCGTGAGACCACCCGCCTGGAGAAAGAGATACAGCAACTTGAAAAGGAGCACCGGCAGTGCAAGGACCGTTATGCCGAGGCCTGCCGTTTCTATCAGCATCAGAACTCCAGTTTCAACCCCCTCACATTCATACTGGCAACAGAATCCTTCCGTGAGATGAGCCGCCGCGCGCGTTATGTAAGCGAGTACTCCAACTCATTACAGGAAATGGCCGATGAAATCACCCAAAAAGTTGATACGCTCCAGGATCGCAAGGCTCAGATAGAACTTGTAAGGAAAGAGAAGGAAGAACTTCGCAAGGTGCAGCAGAAGAATGAGGAAGAGGCCCGCAAAGAGGAGAAACAGCAGAAAACCCTGGTCAACCAGCTCAAGAACAAACGCACAAACCTTAAAAAAGAGATAGCCGCCCAGCAGAAGAAGATGGATGCACTCTCCAAGGAGATTGACCGCCAGATACAACTTGCCCTCAAGGAGGAGAAGGCCAAAACTCCTGACAAAGTTCAGTCTCCCGAGGATATCAAACTGTCGGGAACCTTTGAGAGCAACAAGGGCCGTCTGCCCATGCCTATCACCGGTGCTTATCTGGTTGTGGGTGAATACGGCGTACAGAACGTAGCCGGGATGAAGGACGTAAAGCAGAACAATCTGGGTCTTGACATACAGGGACAGGACGGAGCACAGGCCAGAGCGGTATTTGACGGCACAGTATCATCTATCTTCCAACAGGGAAAAGGACAGATAGGAGTTCTTATCCGTCACGGTTCGTACATATCGGTCTACTGCAATCTGAGCGAGACCAGACTCAAGAAAGGTGACAAGGTCAAGACGGGTGACATAGTAGGTAACATTCAGACATCCGAAAACGGAACCCCCATACTTCACTTCCAGCTCCACAAAGAGAGCACAAGACTCAATCCTTCAGACTGGTTGCGCCGCTGATAATTAGGAAAAAATGAGTAAATTTGCAGTCCAAAACGACAACGTATGATTACAGCAGATCAACTCAAAGACGTACTTGACCGCACAGAAGCCCTGAAACGCTATCTGAACATAGACTCCAAACTCATTCAGGTTGAGGAGGAGCAGTTGCGCACACAGGCTCCCGGATTCTGGGATGACCCCAAGAAGGCAGAGATCCAGATGAAGAAAGTCAAGGACCTTCAAAGCTGGATTGACGGTTACAAGCAGGTCAAGGCTCTGGCCGATGAACTGCAACTCGCCATGGACTTCTACAAGGAGGAACTGGTAACCGAGCAGGAGGTCGATGACAACTACGCCAAGGCAATAGCCGCTGTAGAGTCATTGGAACTCAAGAACATGCTTCGCGAGGAAGCCGATGAGATGGACTGCGTGCTCAAGATAAACTCAGGTGCCGGCGGTACCGAAAGTCAGGACTGGGCCTCCATGCTCATGCGTATGTACATGCGTTGGGGTGAGGAGAACAACTATAAAGTTACCGTTGCCAACCTTCAGGACGGCGATGAAGCCGGAATCAAGCAGGTGACCATGGAGATAGAGGGACCGTTTGCATACGGCTACCTTAAGGGAGAGAACGGAGTACACCGCCTGGTTCGCGTATCACCCTACAACGCTCAAGGCAAGCGCATGACATCATTTGCCAGCGTCTTTGTAACCCCGCTTATTGATGACTCCATTGAGGTTGACATCAATCCCGCACTCATGAGTTGGGATACATTCCGCAGCGGCGGTGCCGGCGGTCAGAACGTGAACAAGGTTGAATCTGGCGTACGTCTGCGTTACCAGTTCAAAGATCCCTATACCGGTGCTGAGGAGGAGATCCTTATTGAAAACACCGAGACCCGTGACCAGCCCAAGAACAAGGAGCGTGCCCTGCAGCACCTGCGTTCCATACTGTATGACAAGGAACTGCAGCATCGCATGGCCGAGCAGGAAAAGATTGAGGCCGGCAAGAAAAAAATTGAGTGGGGCTCACAGATCCGCTCATACGTGTTTGATGACCGCCGTGTCAAGGATCACCGCACAGGTTACCAGACATCCGATGTAAACGGCGTAATGGACGGACACATAGACGGTTTCATCAAGTCATATCTGATGTCATTTGCCGAGTCTCAGGAAAAACAGATGTAATAATCCTTAATCCAATATTCACTAATACTATGGCAATAGAGATTGAACGTAAGTTCCTGGTAAAAGGAACAACCTACAAGACTCAGGCATATGACCACTATGAGATTCTTCAGGGTTATATAGCCCATGAGAACGGCCGCTCGGTACGCGTACGCATCACCGACAAGGAAGCCATACTCACAATCAAAGGCCCCTCAGACAGCAAGGGCATGAGCCGTTACGAGTGGAATCATCTTATCTCAGTAGATGAGGCCCGTGAACTCTTTGAACTGCACCAGAGCGGAGCGATTGAAAAAACACGTTATCTGGTTCACAGCGGCCCCCATGTATTTGAGGTCGATGAGTTCCATGGTGAGAATGAGGGTCTTGTCATGGCCGAGGTTGAGCTCAATTCAGAGAACGAGACATTCATTAAGCCCGATTTCATCGGCAAAGAGGTAACCGGCGACCACCGTTATTACAACGCCTATCTGGCCACCAATCCCTACAAGACCTGGAAGAAGGATTGATTATCTCTTTTTTCTGAAGATGCCCTGGATTACAAAGTAGCCGATGGCTGCGCCAACCAGCACGCCTATCGTATCGGCCAAAAGGTCTGCCCACTCACCGCTTCTTCCCTGTGTCAGTTCCATCTGGGCTATCTCCATAAGACCGCCCAGCGCTATCGGAGCAAAGATGCCCAATATGATTATCTTAACCCAGTTAAGATTCTCATGATGACGCAGATACTCTATCCAGATTATCAGTTCCAATCCCAGATACATGCACACATGTACAACCTTGTCTATGCCTGTAATGGGATCCAACTTGGTTTTGGGAGGGTTGAACAGTGACAGAAACAGTATGGCTGCTATTACAAGCAGTGAAAGCGGATATTTTCTGATGAAATATAACATGCCGCAAAAATAACCAATTATACCATAACACAATGTCTAAAGACCATTTCTACTTTAACCGCAATGACAGAATCGTAGCCATTATACTGTTGTCTGTCATCATAATTGTCAATATAATCCGGAATCCCTGGAATCCTCCTGCTCCGGATGATAGCATCGATACCGATTCTTTGGTTCATGTTCCCGATACTTTCAGGCGTATAGTTTACATCAGGGATACCGTAAGGAGAAAATGGTATGTCTGGGATACCGTGAAGGTACAGGTAAAGAGTGTCCCATACACAGCCAAGAGCAGACCTCTTGAGCCGCTTGACCTGAATTCGGCCGACAGTACGGAACTTGTAAAACTTCCGGGCATAGGTCCTGCCAACGCAATGAAAGTCATAAGATACCGTGAAAGGCTGGGCGGCTACTCTGATATCCGGCAACTGACAGAGATAGAAGGGTTGCCCGATTCATTGATGAAATGGTTCATTATTACCGATACCATACCCGTAAGAAAGATTCCGGTCAACAAAGCAACTATTGCCCAACTGCGCCGTCACCCCTATCTTGATTTCTATCAGGCGCGCGCCATTGTGGAGTATCGCAATGAGAGGGGAATAATAAAAGGTCCCGAGCAGCTCTCTTTCATGGAAGAGTTCACCGCTCAGGATCTTATAAAATTGGAGCCCTATCTTGATTTCGGGCAGGATCAATAACCGGCCAGTTTCTTGATCTTCATTGGAATCTCCTTGTTGTCAATCTGGCCTGTGAACTGCTCAGCTCCTGCGCCTATTGCAAATACGGGAACGTAACTGCCCGAATGGCAACCTGCAGCCCAACTGATCTGGGCACACTCGGTCATTACACGTGCAGCCTCATCGGCCATCTTGGAAACCTCAAAGTACTTACCCTCCTCGAGTGCGCCGGGACCCATACCAAAGGTCTCAACATATGCGCTCTTAAGGCTGGCGGTCTGCTTGTCGGTAAGTTCAATCTTGTCCCAGAAACCAAAGTTATCCTTGAGTTCCTTCTCAACTTCCTCCCAGGTAAGGATATCACCTATCTCACGTCCCATCTTTTCAAGATGTGCAGAGAAAGCATCCTTACTCATCTTCTGATACTGCAGAACCTTAAGGTTGGTCTTGTAGTCACCGGCAGTAAGTCCAAGACCTCCGGTCTCATGATCGGCGGTAATGACTATAAGAGTCTCTTTCTTGTGCTTGAGATAGAAATCATAGGCAACCTTGATGGCCTCGTCAAAATCAAGCATCTCGCGGATGTATGCACCGGGATCATTGGCATGGCAGGCATTATCAATACGGCCGCCCTCCATCATCATGAAGAATCCCTTCTTGGGCTCTTTCATCATAAAGTCTATTGCAGCCTCGGTAACCTGGGCAAGTTTAAGGTCGCCCTCCTTCTGATCGATAGAGTAAGCCAGTGCATGGTCACTCTTGGAATCCTTGTCAAAAAGAATGATTTTATCGGTCGATGCGGCCTTCTGCTTGTACTCGTCATATCCGCGTACAACAGTGTATCCGGCGT
>JAEEGJ010004276.1_pt1 | contig 49246 bp, 53 predicted proteins | sample 8958761 | NCBI WGS metagenome assembly JAEEGJ01 (sample SAMN16246546, study PRJNA631951) | gut metagenome | biome: gut microbiome; feature: rumen; material: RS-attached | host: Bos | place: Iran: Karaj | collected 2018-10
CTTTATAAAAGTGCTTTTGCTGTATCTATGTTCTTCGAAGCTTTAAGCTTTTCGGCTGTGATTATCGCGACTATCTCTCTTGCCGCTGTGTCTATGTCTCCGTTGGTCACCAGGTACTCGAATTCACCGGCGCGTCCGATTTCTTCTTTTGCCTGGGCGAGTCTCTTCTGGACTTTCTCCTCGGTCTCGGTTCCCCTTCCCCTGAGTCTGGACTCGAGTTCTTCCATCGAAGGCGGAAGGATGAATATCGTGACCGTATCAACATCGAATTTTCTGTTGAGCGCGAGGCTGCCTTCTATCGTGATATCGAAAAGAACATCCTGTCCCTTTGTGACCATTTCCTTCAGAGGTCCCGCAGGCGTTCCGTAGTAGTTGTCGACATATGTATCGTATTCTACGATCTCGTCGTCTTTTATCATCTGCTCGAACTCTTCTTTGGTCCTGAAGTAGTATTCGATGCCGTCTTTTTCCTGACCTCTGGGAGCTCTCGTCGTAACCGAGATCGAATGTCCCACGCTTCCGGGATTAGCCTGCTCGAGAAGCTCTTCGACTTTTGCGAGCACCGTTCCCTTGCCGACACCCGAAGGTCCTGACACTGCAACGATCAAGCCTCTGAAATCGCTCATCCCAGCATCTCCTTTATCTCTGCGCAGCTCTTAGCCGAAAGAAGGATCATGTCTGTATCCGTGATGACGGCTGACTGGCACTTCTTGCCCGCGCAGCAGTCAACACATGAACCTCTGTCCTTAGCGTCCTGTATCATACGTCTTACCGGTGCGGAATCAGCGGCAGCGACGCAGACTATCCTGCTCCTTGCCGCGATGTTGCCGAAACCGATGTCAATGAATTCTGCCATTTACCGTTCCTTACACCAGGTTCTGAACCTGTTCCCTCATCTCTTCGACAATGTTCTTGCATAGAAGAACGTTGTTCGTGATCTCTATGTCATTAGCCTTGCTGCCTGTCGTGTTGACCTCGCGGTTGATCTCCTGAATGAGGAAATCCATCTGCTTGCCGACAGCGCCGTCACCGGAAAGGATCTTCCTTGCCTGTGTGATGTGGCTTGAAAGTCTTGTGAGTTCTTCATCTATAGCGCACTTGTCCGCAAAGACCGCAACCTCGGCTGCGAGTCTGTTGTCATCATAGAAAGCGCGCTGGTCGCTCGAAAGGATCTCATCGATCCTGGCAGTGAGCTTCTCTCTGTATGTCTCGATAACGGAAGGAGCGTGCGTGAAGATGTCGTTCCTGATCTTCTCAAGATTATCGACCTTGGAAAGGATGCTTGCGCAGAGGTTGTCACCCTCTCTCTTTCTCATTGCGAGCATTCCGTCGATGGCAGCGTTAAGAGCCTCCGTAAGTTCAACGGCAGCCCTTGCCTCATCGATCGTCTTCTGTTCGATGGAAAGAACGTCCTGGAATCCTGCGAGGTCGGTAGCCTTGAAATCATCTTCCCTGCCAGAAACCTCTGCGAGCTGCTTTGCGGCATCGGAATATGCCTTCGCAAGGCCCTCGTTTACAGAAACGGTCTGGCCTGCATTCTCCGTATCGCTGTAATTGATGTAGCAGTCGATCTTGCCTCTGACGAGACGCTCGGTGATTATCCTTCTTACGTCTACTTCGGCAAAGTTAAAAAGTCTGGGGAGTCTTACATTAATATCGCAAAACCTGCTGTTGACCGATTTGAGCTCTACACTGTATTTTCTGGTATCAAAAACTTTCTCACCGCGGCCGAACCCGGTCATGCTGTAAGCCATAAGAACTCCTTAAAGACATGGAATAAAAAAGCCTTACCGCTTCGGAATATTCCTCCGCTCAAGGCCTTGATTATTATATAATAATATAAGAAAAATGTCTATCAAATATGTTTTATCTATTCCCGCAACGCCTTAGTTTATTGTGTTTGCGGCCACGAAAATTTTTTTGTGCCCGGTTTTTGTCAGCAGATTCTGACCGGTCTGAAATCCACGAAATCGGCAGCGGCGCAGATGAACTTCGTACCCTCAAAATCACCTTCGAAAACTTTCTTGTGAGCGCTGCCGTGAAGATGTCCGTATACACAGATATCGACTCCGCCTTCTGCCATCATGTGAGCAAATTCCGTAAAGTCTTTTTTTGCCGTTACGGGCGGATAGTGGATCATGAAGATATGCTTTTTCGTGTGCTCCGGATCGGTTTCCTTAAGCACGTCGATGCACATCTTTATCCTGAGTTTTTCGCGCTCGTAGATCTTCTTGTTGTCAGATCCCTCAATGCTCTCTTTCGTCTCGATCATCCAGCCTCTGGTGCCGGTAACGAGCGCATTCTCAACGGGAACGACATTGGTCCTCACGAACTCAAGATCAGTAAGTCCTTTTTCAGAAAAGAACTCCTCCATCTTCTTCATCGTGGTCCACCAGTAATCGTGATTGCCGCGGCAAAGGAGCTTCCTTCCCGGAAGGTCAGATATAAACCTGAAATCCTCTTCGGCTTTGTCTATATATGTTGCCCATGAGATATCGCCCGGAATGAGCACGGTGTCATTTTCCGTCACCATGTTCTCCCAGTTTTCCTTCACTCTTCCGATGTAATCGCCCCACTGGTGTCCGAAAACCTCCATGGATTTGTTCGGGCAGCTCAGGGACAGATGCAGATCCGCCAATGCGTAAATAGACACCGGTTACTCTCCTTCGTGAAAGAAGCCGTAAATGGCTTCGGCATCCTTTTCGGAGATCCCCTTGACCTGTGCAAGGTTTTCTCTGGACGCTTCGCTCACAGCCTTGATTGTACCAAACGACTCCAAAAGAAGCTTCCTTTTCGCAGGGCCGATGCCCGGTATGCCTTCGAGCTTATATCTCATGTTTCTCTTTCCTGAAAGTTTTCTCTGATACGAGATCGCAAATCTGTGCACCTCGTTCTGAACGGTCGTAAGGAATCTCAAAAGACCTACTTCGCCATCTGTCAGTTCCCTTCCTTCGAGCCTTATCTCGCGTCCGTCTTCAAACACGATCCCCGAAGTCTTGTGGTGATCGTTCTTGACCATTCCGGCAAGCTTTATGTTCTCTGTTCCTGGCAGTTCCCTGATGACTGAAGCGACAGCATTTAACTGGCCCGTTCCACCGTCCACGAGTATTATGTCAGGCCACGTGAATCCGTCACTTTCAGAGTGTGCAAAACGTCTCTCCAGTGTCTCTCTCATAGAGGCATAATCGTCCTGCTCCGTGACCCTCTTCATCTTGAATAATCTGTAAGACTGTCTGTCGGGCCTGCCGTCCTTGAAGACGACCATGCCTGCGCAGATGTCATCGTTTCCGAGGTTGGAGATATCGAACGATTCTGCACGCGAAAGAGAACCCTCCGGAGCATCCATTATGCTCTCCAGATAACGCAGCGGAGCAGAAGGATCCGCTCCCGCGTTTCCGCCTCTTAATATGCGGCGGACCATCATCTCGCGCGCATTGAGCTTAACCAGTTCGGAAAGCTCCGTGAGCTCTCCTCTTTCCGCAACGTGAAGCTTTACTTTTCTTCCCGCTTTCTCTGAAAGGAATCCCTCAACCGAAGGAATGTCTGCGTCTTCCGGAACGTAAGGTATAAGGACGAGCGGCGGCACAAACGGTGCCTGCTCGTAGTACTGCATGAGGAAGTTTGAAAGGATGTCAGCCTGCTCGCTCTCGTCTCCCGGGAAGAAATAAGTAGACGATCCGACTATCCTTCCTTCCCTCAGCTCAAGCTTTCGAACGCACGTCTCACCCGCATCAGAATAAAGGCCGATAGCATCGACATCGCGCTCAACGCTTAAGAAGACACGCTGGTTGCGGCTGATGTTCTTGAGGGCGATCATACGGTCACGCAGGACTCCGGCGCGCTCAAATTCAAGTGCCTCCGCAGCCTTCTCCATCTGCTCGGTGATGTCCTTTTCTATGCCGTCGTACTTACCTTCAAAGAAGAGTACGATCTGCCCCGTCATCCTCCTGTAGTCTTCAGCACTGACGGTGCCGAGGCACGGCGCCATGCACTTTCCGATGTGGTAATTAAGGCAAGGTCTCTCCTTGCCGATGTCTCTCGGGAAGATCTTTCTGCAGCGCTTGAGCGGGAAGATATCCAGGATGGCTTTCAGGACCTCGTTGCAGTCAGAATTCATGTAAGGCCCGTAGTATCTCGCGCCTGCTTTTCTTGCTGCGGGTTCAGGACGGAACGCCTTGAATACTCTCGGATATTCTTCATTTAAAGTTATGCAGATATAAGGGTACCCTTTGTCATCTCTTAAGAGGATATTGTAGTGCGGCTGATATCTTTTGATGAGGTTGTTTTCGAGCAGCAGCGCCTCGGATTCTGAACCTACGACGGTGTACTCGAAATCGGCAACGTGCGATACCATCGCGGCGACCTTGGGACTAGCGATTACTCCGCCTCCGAAATAGCTCTTCAGGCGGTTCCTTAACTTCTTCGCTTTACCCACATATATAACAACGCCCGAAGCGTCCTTCATAAGGTAAACTCCGGGAGTCTGAGGAACTGTGTCCAGCCTGGCGTCGAATTTCCCGCCGGACATTATACTGCGATCTTTGGATTCTTGAGGTGTGACATGAGAGCGTTAACTGCTTCCTGAGCATCGTCGCCGTCAGCTTCGATCTCGATCTCTGCGCCGTTCTCTATTCCAAGTGACATGACACCGAGCAGGCTCTTCGCATTTGCGCGCCTTCCGCTGCGGACCAGATAGATCGTGCTCCTGTACTGGGAAGCCTTCTGAATGAGTACGGCAACCGTCTTCATCTGAAGCGAGTCTTCACAGTCAAAAACAATCTTCTCTTTTACCATAATTGGAATACACCTTCCCTAATGAATTACTCCACAAGTATATTTTTGGAAACCTTGAAAATCAACACAAAATAAGGCTCTAAAGGCAATTTCGACTATTTAACCCATTTGCCGATTAATTGTGCTTTCCTTTTGTTAAATTTCACAATCCATCAGGATGGCATCCCTGCCGACACCAAAATATCCCTTTCGGATATTATATGATTTGAAGCCGCACTTCTTATATACCGCAACTGCAGCAGAATTGGTGCTTTCAACTTCGAGATACACCTTTTTCACGCCGCGTTTTTTCAGGTCAGCAAGAAGGTGTTTAAGGATAGCTGTCGCTAACCCTTTCCCGCGTTCTTTTTCATCCGTGACGACGTTTCCGATGTTGCCTTCATCGATCACGATATCGCATCCGATATAGCAGACGACGTGACCGTTCTTCTCGGTAACGAACGCGCATTTATTGTCTTCGGTGATGAGCTTTTCGATCTCGTTTCTCTGCCAGGGATGAGGGATGGATCCTTCCTCAAGTCCCATTATGCTGTCAACGTCACCGGATTCCGCAGGCCTGATCTTATACTCTTCGGCAGCATCGTTTTTCCTGAGACGTTCAGCCTGTGAAACGGCACAGTAAGTTGCCTTAACGTCTCTCGCACTGATCAGTTCGTTATGTGCAAATGCAGCGCCCGCAACACCCTTGGGAGTTATCGCGGCCCCCTTCGCACAGTACACATTGATATGAACTTTATTGCGTTCGAAAGCCTGCTTCATTACATCAGCGCCGCTTCCGACTACGAGTATCTGGCGTCTCGTTCCGTATACGACTTCAGGCATATTCTTTATCTTTTTAGCGAGATCATCCGCATCGTATGCATCTTCGGGAATGAGTGTCTTCATGGTGTCATCCTCGAATACTCTTGCAAACACGCGGTTGTTTCTTGCATCTATAGCAGGCACCAGGATCGTCTCTTCCCTTGCCGTTGCAGTGGCATTCTCGCAGGACCTGGCAAGCGCCTCGGTCGACGAAACTGAAATGCAGGGTTTGTCCGCAGCAAGTGCCATTCCCTTTACCGCAGCAAGACCTATCCTTATGCCCGTAAATGAACCCGGGCCTACGGTGATCGCATATGCATCAAGGTCTTCATGCTTTAACCCGGCCTGTTCCATCACACGGTGAACGAGAGGCATGAACGTCTCTGAATGAGTCCTCGTCTCAAAGCTCAGTTCGTAAGCAATCTCCTTGCCGTCCTCATAGATTCCGGCACTGCAGTTCTGATTCGATGTGTCACATACGAGTATCTTCATAAGACAGCGCACCCCGCTTCAGCTGCAGCCTTTATTATGTGCTCAGCGGACAGGCTGCCTGTCTCGGCAACGTCAAATCTTCTTTCGTCGCCGTTGCCGCTGATCTTCATCTTAACGGTCCCTTCGGGAAGCGCACCTTCAATGACTCCGCCCCATTCTATTATGCATACGCCGTCCCTGATGAAATATTCATCAAGTCCGCTCGCGTAGAAATCATCCTCGCCGGAAAGTCTGTATGTATCAAAATGAAAGAGCATCAGCCTTCCGCCCGAGTATTCGTTGACAATGGTAAACGTCGGGCTCGCAACCGGATCCTCTGATCCGATCCCCCTTGCTATGCCTCTGGTAAGACAGGTCTTCCCTGCACCGAGGTCACCGTCAAGAGCAATGACAGTACCCGCTTCCAAATACTTTGAAAGCGCCTCTCCGAATCTCTCTGTCTGCTCTGAAGAATCTGTCGTAAAGCTGATTTTCATCGTTTGAATTTTACATTGTCGTCCTTATGACCGCAAGGTGTTTGTTGAGTCCAAGTTTCCTGTCCAAGTTTGTCTCAAAACATGGAATACAACTTGGAATATGTTCCTTTTAATTCTTGTATTCCATATTTGAATCCAAGTTTTGTTTTGAACTTGGATATAAAAGTTGGAACGATATGTTCACATTGTCAGTATTTGTCGGTATTTGTCGGACACAAGCGCAAATTTGCCTTGTATCATCTTTATATGGACTTATCTTTATTCTGTGACACCTATATCATTGCCGAATATCAGCGTATCAAAAACACTTTGGCTGGTATTCCAAGATATCGTACCGGTAAGCATAACAACATACCGGTTATTCGTATGTATTCTGGAAGCGGTGATAATTTGACTATTCGAACATTCAATCCTAACAGTCCGAGTTACGCCAATATTCATAGTTCTCTTGTTAACTACAACACTCTCAAGCAAAAGCTCGCCGTTTACAAGGAAGAACTCAACCGCCGCCGTCTTACACTCCCCGGTAATTTCAAATTTATCAGCGATCAGTCCCTTTTCAACATGGAAGTGTGGAATCAGCTGGTCCCGTGTTCAAACACACACGAGATAAAAAACGAATACTACGACAATTACGGATTTCATGTCAGGACCAGAGGCGAAATGATGGTCGGAAATGTTCTCAGGGATCTCGGGCTCGAAGCTAAATACGAACCGGCACTGTTGCTCAAAGGCGGACGGAAGAAGAATCCTGATTATTCTTTTTCGGTACCGATAATCGATCGTTGTTTCTTCGTCGAATTCATGGGCATGGCCGATGACGAGGGATACATTGAATCAAATTACGGAAAGATTGACGAATATATGCGGAGCGGCATCCTACTGAACCGCGATCTGATAGTAATAACCGGGACCGGGAACTGGCTGCCGGAACAGGAATCGATAAAACGCATAATTGCCGCTTTCATAAACAACGCCGTTCTGAGTGCTTATAACCGGAAATAAAAAACACGGCCGCCCATTGGACGGCCGCGGTAGATTGCATCGTGCAGTAACGATTAACGCTTACTGAACTGTGAAGCCTTACGAGCTTTCTTGAGACCCGGCTTCTTTCTTTCCTTCATACGTGCATCACGTGTAAGGAAGCCTGCAGCCTTGAGAACTGACTTGTAGTTATCTTCATCAGCCTCAACGAGAGCTCTTGCGATGCCGTGACGGATAGCGCCAGCCTGACCGGAGATACCGCCGCCGACAGCCTTAACGATAACATCGAACTTATCCTCAGTCTCTGTAAGTGCGAGAGGCTGACGAACGAGAAGCTTCAGTGTATCGAGACCGAAGTACTCATCGATGTCCTTTGTGTTGATAGTGATCTTGCCGTTACCGGGTACAAGACGTACAGCGGCAACTGCGTTCTTACGGCGACCTGTGCCGTAGTAATATACTTTGTTGCTGGATTTCTTTGCTGCCATTTAACTTAATCCTCCGAAATCAAAACGTATAAGCTTCAGGCTTCTGTGCAGTCTGCTCATGCTCAGCACCAGCGTAAACGTGGAGCTTTCTGAACATCTGGCGGCCCAGCGAGTTCTTGGGAAGCATGCCCTTAACTGCGAGCTCAAGTGCCTTCTCGGGATTCTTGTCCATCATGACACTGTACTTGACTTCCTTGAGTCCAGTAGGGAATCTTGTGTGATAACGATAAACCTTCTGGTCAAGCTTCTTGCCTGTAAGTACCATCTTGGAAGCATTAACTACGATTACATAATCTCCGGTATCAAGGAAAGGAGTATATGTGGGCTTGTGCTTGCCGCGGAGAAGCTTTGCAACTTCTGTAGCGAGACGTCCGAGAGTCTTGCCCTCAGCGTCGATGAGAAGCCATTTCCTTTCGATTGAATCCTTGGTTGCAACATATGTACCCATGTTGTTTTCTCCTTGAAATTCATTGTTTTTTCTGTATTGGCGCATGTCTGAAAAGACATATTTACCATGTCAGCCTGCATATAATATACGGGCATCCATGATATGTCAAGCATTTTTCTCGAAAAATCTCCGATATTCTCCCGATTCCTCGAAAATTCTCCCGAATTCTCGTCTATCCTCACCTGCAATATGCGGAAATGTTATTGTGCCCTCTTGGCGTAATAACCCTTTGTACTCTTGGCTTTCTTCGTAGCGCGCTTGGGATAGAGCTTGGATTCGAAGGTGTGGAAATCGTCAAGCTGTGAATCGATCTTCATGAAGAACGGATAAAGAGGCGTGCAGTCGCAGTGATACCAGCCCTTATCCACATAAATAAGATTCCAATAGTGATTGCTCCTCGTAACCTTGCTGTTGGCTCTGGAAACGATGAGATTGGGGATGTTTGCGCGGTCGAGCAGGACCTTGTAGCAGCAGGTCATTACCCAGCAGTTGCCCTTGCGGTTCTTGAATCCGTCACTGGCAGCCTTGTCAAAAGTAGGATGTCCCGCTCTGCCGAGGTATACGATGTTGTGGCAGACCCACTTATAGATGTTCTTGGCATACTCTGCATCGTTCTTGCCCTTCTTGATCCCCTTGAGGATCTTGTCGGCTGCTTTGTACACATCTTTGCTCTTTACATCAGCTGCAGAAGACTGCCATACCTCGAGCTGTATCTCGGCTTCGGTGACATTGCCTGAACGGTCAGTGGCCTTATAGTAGACCGTGTACTTTCCGGGCTTGTTGGGGTTGAACTTGGATGCGTCGATGTTGAGAACAGGCTCCGGATCGTAATTGTCGGTCACGGTAATTCCGTCTCTGAAATCGATGTCGTCGCCTGACCTTATCATCAGGTTGTTCTTGAGTCCGTCGATGATCGGAGGCTCTGAGTCCTTTGTAACGTGCATCGGGACTTCGATCACGGTCGAGTTCTGATAAGGGTCGGTAACCACTACCGGAACTGTGAAATCGCCGCCGGCACTGACATCTGGGATGCCGTCCCTGAACTTGACTTCGGCAATGCCGTTGAGGTCATAGAGATCGGTGACGCATTTCTCGACATCCGGGAACGGGTCGACGGTAAAGAATTCCTGGCTTACTGCTTTGCCTGTAGGCGCAGTGGTGTCCTGGATCGTGAGCCTTACTTCCTGGTCGAAATGCTTGTCAAAGGCCACTTTGAGGCCGTATACGGCGGGGATCTTCGTGTCGATGCCGCTGACATCGGTAATAAAATGAGCATCCTGCGGCATGGTCTGAAAGAAATCCTCTATCGAAAAGGTCCCGCCCGCCTCGATCGTGACATCGGTTATCAAAGGCTTGGTGTAGAAATCTCCGGCTGCCACAAAAGCTGCCGCGGCAATGGCCACTAAACAGAACAGGACCGCGATGCAGATGCGCACGATCCTGAATACCTTTGATGCCTTTTGCTTTTTCTTTCCTCTGGTGGCCTTTTTCATTGTAAGGGACTGATCAGATCATCTTGAAGAGGATCGATGAAATTGTCTTTTCATCAACCGAAACAAACTGAACCTGTGTGCCGTTCTTCTCGTAGCAAAGGCCGTAAACCTCTTCGGAAGACGGATTGCCGTATGCTTTCTTTACGTCTTCGATGGGTGAGCCGATCTTGACTCCTCCGCAGTCAACTGTGGCTGCTTTGATGTCGATCGTGTTTATCTTGTACTTTCCACCGTCACGGTTGTCGACAAAAAGGACGAAATCCTTGTAGTCGTAGCTTGTTTCCTTGCCGTTGAAAGCGCAGGAATCGATCTCGGGAGACTTGATGTAGCCTTCACCGAGAGCCTTGATAGCTGCCTCTGCATCCATGCCGGGAGTAATGACAACGCCCTTGTATGTGAAGCTGTAAACGTCACCGGTTGCTGCAGGAGCTGTGGGATCCTGCTTGTCAGGTGCCTTGCTGGCAGCTGTTGCTGCAGTACCGCCGGAGATCAGCTGAGGTGCAGCGTTTGATTCCTGCGGCTGCTTGGGTGAGCATGCAGCCAGCGCTGTCATTACCGAAGCTGCAAGCACAAGTGCGATCGTTCTTTTAATTGTCTTATTCATATCTATAACCTCTTATTCATAAAAACAGAGAGCCCCGAAGGACTCCCTGATTATTTAATACTAAGTTTTCTTATATGGGAAGCCCGCTTTGATCTTGCCGTTATAAACGTCGATCCATTTCTGAACGGATTTTGTGGCTCGTTTGATGTTCTTGAACGCGCTCTTCTTGTACTGATGGTTCGTAGGAGCCTTTGCGATCTCCTTGTCGGTCATCATGAAACAGAAGTATCCCTTGGGAGCAAGTCCCGCGATATAGATCTGAACGTCGCAGTGATACCACTCACCATTAAGCTTAACGAGATTCCAGTTGTGGATTCGGAGACCGGCAACCTTCTTTCTCATGATGAGGAAGTTCTCTATTCCGGCTGCGTCGAGCATTGCCTTGCACGCGCAGGATCTTCCGTAGCAGGAAGCTCTTCTCTTCTTGAGAGCGTTGACTGCAGCCTTTGCCCATCCCTTATAAGGAGATGCACCGGTTGAGAAGTAAATGTGATGATATACCCAGTAATAGATATTCATCGCCTTTACAACGTCAGTGTCAGAGGGCTTTGTGATCTTATCAAGCTGCTTCTTGCCAAGTTCCTTGGCTTTCTTGATATCCTTCTGGTTTGCCGTAGCACCGCCGTTATATGTAGCGAAAACGGTTACGCTCGTTTCGATCTCGGTCCTGTTTCCGGCCTTGTCAGTAGCAATGTATCTGACGGGATATACTCCGACCTTCTTCAGATCGACCTTTGAATAGTCAACCTCGATCTTAGGCTTCTGCGTATAGTCATCGGTAACGGTAACACCGTCAAGATAGTCGTCTTTTGTGATCTTGTCCTGATCCTTTGCAACGTGCTCGAATGTCCTTACACCTGAGATTACCGGAGGTGTGTAGTCATCCTCAACTTCGAAAGGAACGCTGACGATCGTGCTGTTACCGTTCTCATCCGTGACCTTTACGGGAATGTCCATCTTGCCGGCATTCATTACAAGGTTGGGTGTGCCTTCTGCATATTCGATATTAACGTTCGTAAGATCGAAAACATCCTTAACGAGGGAGGAAGGCTCCGGTGCCTTGCCGCAGAACATCTTAACGGGTACTGCGGTTGCGGTGGGGGCAGTCTTGTCAACGACCTTGAGGATCGATGAAACGGCATGTCCGCCGCAGTCAAACCAGATCTCATAAGAAGCAAGCTTGCCTGTGTCGATCTGATTGATGTCGGTGATGAAAGTGGTGTTTACAGGAACTTTCGTGAAGAAGGAATCGATTACGATCGGGTGACCGTATTCGATCTCTACTTCAGAAAGGACAGCCGCATCAATGTTGTTGATGAAGCTGGAATATAAGCAAAATGCAAAATAAGCCCCCAGGGCTCCGCCAGCCAAAAGAGGCATGACTGCGAGTCCCAGGAAACTTATTAAACTAAATCCGTTTTTATTCTTAACGTTAGCCAAGATTAAGCGATTGCTCCCTGATATGTAATGCTTGCGACAGTAACCTTCTGTGTAGCGTCATCTTCCTCGAAGACGATCATGAGAGTGGAAGAACCCTTCTCATAGATGTAAGCTCTCTCGTCGCTCTTGTCAGCAACAGGCTCACCGTAAGCCTTCTTTACCTGCTCAGGTGTGTTACCAACGCAAACGCCCTCAGGTGTAGAGATGGAATCATCAGAAAGGATGATCTGATAGATTGAGTAATCCTTGCCTGCAGGAACTGTAACGATGGAGAAAGAACCGCCGTTGAATGTGTAGATCCAGTCCTTACCGGCAGCGCCGATGCAGGAAACCTGGTCCTTCTTCTTGTAAGACTTGGGATCGAACTTGCCTTCGATGTCCTCCATCTTTGTGTTAACTACGATATCTACTCCGTTGTACTTGAATACGAAGTTGTTAGCAGCTGCGTTAGGGTCGATCTTACCGGCATTCTCACCTTCGAGGCCCTTCTGGCTCTGTGAAGAGATGATGTTGATGCCTGAAGAAACGGGCTTCTTTGAGTTATTGCAGCCTGCGATGGGCATAGCCATCATAGCAGCAGCGAGTACAAGTGTAGTAATCTTTAAACCTTTCATAAGTTTACCTCCATAAAATAAACAAGAATATGATACAGAAACCGCATATTCCATGCACTCCGAGTTAAACAACAAAAATGCTCAACCGGACTTTCGTATTTTATAATAATATGCACAAGAAAATTGTGGCTATTCTACGGCATTTATTCCGTAGCTCTTAAGCTCACCGTACTCTTTGATCTCGCGTTCCTGATCAGCTTTTATGAAGTTGTAATAGTCAATCTTTTTCTCATATTCGGCCGCAACTGCCGGTACAGTTCTGTAATCGGTCAGTTCGTAGTTATCCTTAAGATATTTTCCGAAGTACACACTGAGCTTCTCGGCGCCGTAAATGTTGAGATGTACGCCCGTATCATAGGTGTCCGTCGAAAGATCGATGCCGATCTCTTTGGAAACGGACTTAAAGTTGATGTACTTCAGGCCGTAGTCCTCTGCATACTTGGTGAGATTCTTGTCCCAGTGCGAATACCATCCTGTCTCCACAGGAGCGCGTACCAGGATAAGCTTGATCCCCTTCTCCTCGCAGAGCATGCGGATCTGGTCTAAATAGTACTGGGCATTGCTGCCGAACGTCTTGCTGTATACAGGTGCCTTGGCAGGAAAATTGTCATAAGGCATTACGTCGCAGCGCATATAGTAGCCGTTGTGGGACGTAACCTCTTTCGAGAAGATGTGCTCGAAATCGCTTGCGGTCAGCTTGTTCCATCTCTCGTGATATCTGAAGATCGGGAAAACGTAAGATGCGAAAGTCTCTCCTTTAATCATTGAGGCATTGATGGCATCAACCTTGTCCTTTGACCATCTCATGCCGTCAAGCGTCATGCGGTTATACGCCTCATAACGCGGCTTGTCGAACTGCAGGCCGTGAACGGCAAGAACGACGATCTTGGGTGTCTCATACTTCAGAGTATCCCTGAGAAGATAATAGGACTGCCAGATATACTGCTCGCCGTTGCCTCTGATGTAGGACGAGATGCCGTATTCCTGATACATCTTGATCGGAGAATAGTTTGCGTAGGCATCGCAGTCACCGAAGAAGATGACTTCGTGAGGGACCTTCTCCTTGTAGTATTCCTCCGTGAAGGAACCTTCAATGGCGCCCTTCTGATACTTGGGCATCAAAAGACGCTGGAGAAGCCAGAATATGACAATACTAACGGCTATCAGTACGACAGCCGTGATAAATCCCTTGACCGGGAAAGATTTTTTCTTTGAAACGTTTTCAGCCATTACATTGCCTTTTTGAGATTGTGGAAATCTTTCAGGGCTTTCCAGCCGATCTTTACGATCTTGCGGATGTTGATCGAGTTCTTTCCGCCCTGTCTGGGTCTGAAAGTGATCTCCCTGAAGGTCATCTCTTCCTTATAGTATGCAAAATATGTTGTCATCATGATGTTCGGCAGGTTGTAATCCTTGTCGAGCCTGGGAAGATATTTAGCCACGGTCTTGGCGTCCATGAGCCTGAAAGGCGCATTAGCATCAGGTACCTTAACGTGGAAATAGCACTTGAGGAGGAAGCATACGACCTTCTCAACGAAAGCCCTTGATTTGCCGTCACCTCTTACGGAGCGGTGCCCGAAGATGCCCTTGTAGCCGTTTCTGAGCTGCCAGAAAGCATCGAACTCCTCAGGAAGAGTCTGTCCGTCGGAATCGGTCTGGAAGATATAGTCAGCGCCGTTCTTGATCGCGTATGAATAAAGCGCGATGACCTTCGGACCGTGCTGCTTGCCGGAATCGGTAAGGATCTCGAGCTGCGGGTATTTCTCCTGAAGCTCAACCAGTATCTCATGTGTACCGTCAGTGCTTCCGCTGTCCGCGACGACAAGTCTTGATTCGGGACTCTTGCCTTCGAGAACAGGATACCAGGAGGAAACTACCTCTTCGATATTGTCCTTTTCATTGTAAGCCGGCATGACGACATATAATGTGTCCATTTCAGCCCTCCGTAACGTCTTTCATATTTCTGCTCTCGTCAATGATATAACGGGGGCGGTGTTTTGTCTCGAGATAGATCTTTCCGATGTACTCACCTATTACGCCAAGGCTGATCATCTGTATTCCGCTTACGAAGCAGATGATACAGGTCATGGAAGTCCATCCTTCGACTATGTTTCCTGTTGCTGCGCTTACGAGCGCGTAAATGATGCCGATAAACGACAGTAACGCGACGAAAAGACCCATAAAGGTGATCATCCTGAGCGGTTTTACCGAGAAAGATGTGATTCCGTCAATAGCCAGAGAAGCCATCTTTTTGAGCGGATAGTGAGTGGTTCCCGCTATTCTCTTTGCGCGCGAATAGTATACAACTGAACTCTTGAATCCCATGTGGGGGATTATGCCTCTCAGGAAAAGATTAACCTCGCCGTAACCTGCAAGCGCATCAAGGACACGGCTGCTCATTAGGCGGTAATCGGCATGATTCGGGATGATCTCGATGCCCATCACGCGAAGAAGGGCATAGTATCCTTCAGCAGTAGTGCGCTTGAAACCGGTGTCCGAAGATCTGTCGTTCCTTACACCATAGACGATCTCATTTCCCTTGAGATATTCATCTACCATCTGCTCGGCACAATTGATGTCATCCTGGCCGTCACAGTCCATGGAGATGGTAATGTCCGAGCGGAGGCGGGCTTCCATGAGGCCTGCTATGAGCGCATTCTGGTGGCCGCGGTTGTGGGCAAGTGAAATGCCTGCAAAGTGCTCATCTTCTTCGGTAAGAGCGGAGATGATGCTCCATGTTCCGTCTTTGCTTCCGTCATTTACGAACATGACACGGCTTTCGGGACTAATCTTTTCGGAATCGATCATGGACATGAGCTTTCCAAGGAAAAGTCCGCATGTCTCGGGAAGGACCTGCTCCTCGTTATAGCACGGAATCACAAAATACAGAATAGGTTTCACACACCGCTCCAAAATTCAATAATACTTTATTATAGCATATTAAGGCGGTTTTCAGATTTAAGACTTTATCTTGTGGTTCTTGTAATCGATCTTTTTCTGAACGGATTTGGTAGCGCTCTCCGGATATTTCTTCTGGTCGAACTCGAATCCGTTCCAGCCGTCATGCCAGAAACCGAGCAGTTCCTTTGTGGTGTACATGAAGAAATAGCTGCTGTAGTTCTGTCTCCAGGTCGCATCGCAGTGATACCACTGACCGTCTATCTTTACGTAATTCCAGTAATGTTTGGCAACCTTGTAAGGCCACCTCGTAACAAACATGTTCTCGATGCCGGCAATGTCGAGCATTACCTTTACGCATGAAGCGGATGTCAGGCAGTTTCCCTTTCTGTCCTTGAAACCATAGTATGCGCCTTCGGTCCATGACTTCGGCTTGATCTTAACGGTGAACCTGACGTTCTGCCTTACCCACCAGACGATCTGAAGAGCCTTCTCCATGTCGCTCATTTCAGGTGTCGTGATCTTTTCATAGATCTTCTTTCCCTCGGCATAGACTTTGTCAGGCTCGATGTAATTCTTCGGCTTGGGTTTGATCTTAACGTTAATGGTGACTTCACTCTTGTTGCCCGAGAAGTCGAAAGCCTTGAGAACAGCCTTGTAATCGCCGGGCTTGTTCAGCGTGACGCCGGATGTGTCGATCTCGAGCCTCGGATTCTTGTCGTAGTCATCGGTCAGCACGATGCCGTTGCGGTAAGAAATGGTCTCGCCGACTATGATGGAAATGTCCCTGTAGCCTTCGATCACGGGAGGAACTGTGTCCTTGGTGACTTGAAGCGGAACGGCAACGAGAGTCGCATTGCCTGCGGCATCCGTAAGTTTTGCGTTCGCAATGTACTGGCCGCCTTCGGAAATATCAGGCGTGTCTGCCCAGGTAACTGTTACGGGTGTCATGTCCACGATGTTGGTTATGCATTTGTCGGCATCCGGGATCGGATCAACCGACATGAGCTGCTGCGCAACCGCCTCGCCCTTTGGCGCGGTCGTGTCTGCAATTACGAGTTCGCAGTCGTGATCGATACCGTAAAGAGTGATCGTGAAGAACACTGACTGGAGCTGATTGTAGTCAACGGACGAAAAATCAAGATTCGTGCTCAGATACTCCGGATACTTGGGTTCGCTTTCGATGAACATAGGGAAGTTTGCCGAAGTGCCGATCTCTACGACAACCTTCTTCTTGATCAGTGACTGCTCGCTGATGAAGAAAGTCAGGAATGCCGCGAGCACGCCTGCGACGAGCAGGACTGCTCCGAAAACGATGAAGGGTTTGATCGGAAGCTTATCCTTGGGTGCCTTGGGCGCGGTCTGCCTTTTGACAGGGGCCGCCTTCTGCACAGGCCTTCTCTGAGGCTGGTTGGCACCAGAGGGACGCTGCGGTGCGGGGTGTTTTTGAACAGCGCGCGTTTCAACAGACTGCCTCGGGACGGGTTTGTTCTGCACCGGCCTTCTGGGAACGGGCCTGTTCTGAACAGGGTTCTTTTGAACCGGTCTGCCTGAAGGATGCTGCTGATGCTGAACGTTCGGACCGGCGCCGGGCTTTCCATGTAAAGCGGCCGGGACACTTTTCCCGGCCGTATTATTCTGAATATTCTGCCTGTTAACCGCTGCCTGACGGGATACTTGTCCCGAGCCCTGCCTGTTTTGTACAGCAGGGGTTCTTTGGCTTCGCTTAGGATCTGCGGTCAGGTTATCTGTCATTTTTTGATCTTATGGTTCGCGTAGTCTATTTTTTTCTGAACCGACTTGGTTGCAGATTTCGGATACTTGTCGACCTTGAAAGTATAGCCGTACCATCCGCTGTGATGGAAGTTCTGTATCTCTTTTGTAGTATACATGAAAAAGTAGCTGTTATAGTTCTTTCTCGGTGTCGAATCACAATGATACCACTGATCGTCGATTTTTATGTAATTCCAGTAGTGAACACTCTGTCTCCAGGGATAACGCTTGATGAACATGTTCTCGATGCCGCAGAGGTTGAGCATCTCCCTTACCGCGCAGGCATATCCGTAGCATGTTCCGCGTCTCTTGGTGATGGCATCGTAAGCGGCCCTGTTCCTGGAAGTAGCATCTGCCTTGTGGACATAGCTGATGTTGTACCTGCACCACCATACGATCTGGAGTGCCTGTTCCTGCTTGGTCATGCCGGGCTTTAAGATCTTGTCCAAGATCTTCTGTGCGGCAGCATCAACCTTTTCCTGTTCGATATAGCTCTTGGGCTTCTTTGAAAGCTCAACTTCGATCTCGACTGTTGACGTGTTGCCCGAAAAATCGGTTGCGGTATAGATGGCCTTGTATTTGCCGGGCTTGCTCATGTCGACGCCTGATGTGTCGATCGAAAGCGTGGGATTCTTGTCATAGTCATCGGTAACCGTAACGCCGTCCCTGTATACGATGCTGCTTCCGACGAAACCGCTGTAGTTCTTTGTTCCGGTGATGACCGGAGGCGTGTCGTCCTTTGTAACGGAAATGGGAACCATTACGGAAGCAGTATTTCCGACAGCGTCAGTAATAAGTGCTTCAGCTTTGAACTCGCCGCCGTTCTTGTAATCGGGGATCTTGCCCCACTTGAGAGTAACCTCAGTGCGGTCTTTGATATCCTTGACGCACTTGTTTACGTCGGGGAGCTCTTCGACTGCGAATATCTGCTGGGGAATGCCTACTCCGGTCGGAGCTGTGGTGTCTGCGATCTCGAGTTCGCATTCCATGTTTGTCCATAAGTATGTGATCGTGAAATGGATCGTCTGGGGAATGTCGATATTGACGCCCGAGAAGTCGAGGTTGCAGTCCTCGAGTTCGGGAAGATCCATGGGTGCGTTAAAGAACAGATCCTCTGAAACGGGGCTTCCGACTTCAACAAGTACAAACCTGTTTACCTTTGCGGTCTCACGGTCGTAGTATCTGATGCCGAGATAGAGAGCAAGAGTGATCACAGCTAACAAAAGATAGAAGCTGTATGCCACAACACGGGATTTCTCCCTGGGCTCTTCTACTGTCTTTGCCGTTGCTCTTGCTTTTGCAGCCGCCTTTTCAACAGCTGTGTTCTTTTCGTGCGCAGACTTGACTGCCGGCTTATTTGAATGAGCGGTGGTGTTCTTGCCGTGCCTGGCGATATCCTCATGCGTAATAGCTCTTACGACCGCCGTATCGGCAGATCTGATAGAGCCTCTTGAATGCACTGAGTCCAACTTGTTTTCCATTAGCAATTCCTTTTATCCGTCAATTCGGTTTATCGCCGTAATATTAGCTTTGAAGGGAGAAAAGTCAAGGCTTGCATGCCTAACTGCCACTATTCTTCCGCAATTCTCCGCTTAAGATATTATCACTAACGCCTTAATTATAAATAAAATAGAAAAGCCGAAACTTGATGCGCAAACAGCCGTACCTTTTGGGTAAATCAACGATGAAAACAAGCTATAATGTGCCTTATGGAAACCCTTAACACACAAGATCTTTATTCACCCTGCAATCTGTGCCCGAGAAGATGCGGCGCGGACAGGACTAACGGCAGGACAGGCTTCTGCAGGATGACCTCGGAAGTCACGGTCAATCTGTCCATGATACACAGGGGCGAGGAACCGGTTCTCGGAGGCGAAGGCGGATGCGGCGCGGTCTTTTTCGAAGGGTGCTCCTTAAGATGCATCTTCTGCCAGAATCACAGGATCTCGGAACTTACGGGCAAGGGCACTGTTTACGATGAAGCCTCACTGGCTGATCTCTTCCTTGCTCTTGCCTCCGATGGCGCCGGCGCGATAGATCTGGTTACGCCAATGCATTTTGCCCCGACAGTCGCAAAAGCTGTCAGGACTGCAAAAGAAAAAGGACTTTCCATACCCGTAATATGCAACTGTTCCGGCTATGAACAGGTAAGCACGTTAAAGCTTTTCGACGGCCTTGTCGACATATATCTTCCCGACCTGAAATACTATTCAAGGAAAGTGTCCTCCAAATACGCGAATGCCCCGGACTATTTTCCTAAGGCAGCCATGGCTCTTGATGAGATGTTCCGCCAGACAGGCAGCACCGTGATCAATGAAAACGGAACAATGACACGCGGAATGATAGTACGGCACCTGATGCTGCCGGGCAATCTTTTCGACAGCAAACACATCCTGGATTATCTGGTCTCAAGATTCGGCGACAGCATATATATCAGCCTGATGAGCCAGTACACCCCGATGCCCCATATACTCGAAAATGAAAACGCGCCAAAGGAACTGAAGCGTCCGCTTTCGCGCGGAAACTATGAAAAACTCTGTGATTATCTTGCAGATCTCGGGCAGACAAATGCCTTCGTTCAGGAGATGTCTTCTTCGGGAAGCCTCATGATCCCGTCATTCAATTAACAGGTTCCCTTCTTTTTGCAGTCGCTGCACTCCCCGCCTTTGCAGACACGGTAATTGCCGCCCTCAATGCAGAGCTCCCTGCCGTTTATCAGCGCATCGGCGATCTTTGTTCTTGCGGAATCATATATCTCGGTTACGGTGCTGCGGGAAATGCCCATCTGAAGAGCGCACTCCTCATGAGTCATCTTCTGATGGTCAACATGGCGGATGACCTCATATTCCTCAGTCGTCAGGAAGACCGGCTCGCTGCATTCGGCGCCTGCAGGAACGAACCTCGTATACTTAGGCTCTTCACACACTCTTCTGACCTTGACGGGTCTCGCCATTTGAGAATTCCTCCGAAATAAAGCATGCCGTCAAACCGGCATATGCCGATTATATCACTCTTCCGTGAGAGTTACTCCATCGGGCAGCTTTGCATCCTTAACGGATGCAGAAGTCAGATCGAACACATATCTGCACTTGTACTGTACTACTCCGGACTCGCTGCTGGTAACGTAGATCATTATGCCCATTGTCTTTGGATCGTATGAGCTGACATCGAAATCCTTCATGAAGAAATACTCGAACGAATCCTCCGAACCGGCCGATCCGTATCTTCCCTTCTTCATTTCGGTCCTGACGAGCTTTGCGGGATGATCCTTGTCCCACGTGTAAAGATATGCGTATACGGGTTTGTCTGTAAGAACGTCATTTCCGGTTCCCTTCATCCAGATGTCACAGGTCTTCTTTTCAGCATCGTACCTGACTCCGACAGACACCGTCTCATCGGTCATTGCAGAAGCGATTATGCTCTTGTAAACGTCGAAAACACGGCTGTCCATGACCTTGCCGTTTTTGTCATCGTAAACGACGAAATTGAATCCCCTCTTGTTCTTCGCGTACTCCTCGCCGCCTATCATTATCGAGCAGGTGTTGCCGAATTTATACGCTCCGGAAACGATGTCGAACTTCGTTCCGTCTTTTAATGTTCCCGAGTAGGTCAGCTCGTGATTTACAGCGTTGTCGGTATGCCTTCCGTTGCCCGAATAAGCGATGTACGAATAGCCGTTCTTTCCGTAGAGCGAACAGTCGATGCCTATCTTTCCGAAAGCCTGGGCAGTCTCCAGATCGAGTCCCTGCGCAGCCTCATCCTTAACGCCGATCAGGACGGAAATGTCATCAAGTTTTCCGAGCATCTCCAGATACTCTTTCAGGTCCTTATAGACGAGCGACGTCTCGCCTGAATCGGTTTCATAGAACTCATGCTCAACGCCTGCCGTGTCGGTTGCGAAGAGCTTTATCTTTCCTTCGAGTATCTCGCGGAACGAAAGCTTCGACAGGTCAAAAGCCACCTTGTAGACCTTGTCCGGACCAAGAAGCGCATCAGCAGCAGACACTGTTGTTCCGTCCGGGTGACAGAATTCTCCCCTGACCGACTTTATCTCCTGCCTGCAGTTTTCGATGCCCCAGAACGAGACGTTAAGCATGTTCTTGCTGTCCAGTTCAGTCTTGATATCAAGGTAATCAAGATTGCGAAGTATGTCTTTTGAGAGCATGTCGAACTTGCCGATCTTATCGTAGAACTTGCTCCTCTTTCCGAGCTCGGCGCTGAGGAAATCCATACCGTATCTTTCCGCCAGAGTGGGCGTTTCCGAAAACAGGTTCGTGCCGAGTCCTAAGCGGTTGCCCTTTATCTTCACGCCCATTGCGGCAAGCGTCGTGGGAAACAGATCGTATGTCGTGTACTCGCGGTGCGCGGGCTTTTCAACAGTTACGGCAGAATTCAGTATGCAGACATAAGACCTTCTGCCGTACGAATCCTCAACCTCCTTGCAGTAGTCCGCATCCATCGTAGGATGATCGCCCACAATGACGACCGTCGTGTCCTTGTAGAAATCCTGCTGCTTCATCCAGTCTATAAAACCGTTTATCTGCTTTGATGAGCAGGCCATAACGTTGGAATACTGAACATCGAAATCCTTGCCGCAGAGGTCGCAGACATAACCGTCCTCGAAATGCGTGTCCACCGTGAGCATCGTCAGATTGAAGGGCTTATCCCCGCTGCCAAGTTCGGTGAGCCTGTTTTTCGCAAATTCTATGAGCTTTTTATCCTCATATCCCCACCAGACCCTGTAATCCTTGGGAATATAGCCGTTGTTCCTCGCATAATCGTAATCGAAGACCTGGTAGCCGCCGTGCTCTTTGAAGTAGAGCGCCCTGCCTCCGAAAGCTGCTCCCGAACCGCACATGAAGACCTGTTCGTATCCCTGTTCCTTCAGCATGTCACCGATCGTCTTAAGACCCGGATAGAAAGAATCCGCATATGAAGCTGCGGCATTTCCTATGCTTCCGATGACCGGGATCCCCGAAGTCTGCGCAACCAGGGCCCCCATCGTGTAAGAGGATCCGGTCGTAACGTATCCGCCGTTTAGTGTCTTTTTGTCGCCCGAAAAGCATTCGCCCTCGACCGTTGCAAGTTTTGTGAGCTCGGGTATCGCATTCTTTTCGAAAGCACCGCCGGATTGCCTGTCGGCATATGTCGTCTCGACCGATTCCAGGAATATATAAACGAGATTGCGTTTCTTTTCAGGGAACGAGACGTTGGATGCGGCCGGCTCGACATAGTTCTGTTCGATGAAATCGGAATCTGAGGTCATGGAACGGATGTAATCGATAACGCGGTATCTTACCACCGCCCTGCCGGCCTGGATTCCCAGGAAAAGACCCGTCAGAGCGAATACAGCAATGCAGATCTTCCGAGAAAGACCGTATTTCTTTTTGACACGGAGAATTATCATCAGTGCCGCGAAAACAATGACCGCGATCACCGACAGCAGTACAACGTGCAGGTAAAAGCTGTTCATTACGTCCTGCGATGTACCATCAAGTGGCGCAGAAAGATAGAAGACTATCTCGTCAAAAGTAATGTCATGCCAGATGGAAAGCAGCCAGGTAAGACCGAGACACAGAAAAACGGCGATGGCAAAAAGCATGACCGCAATAACAAGACGTACGGTCCCCGGCTTTCCGGAACGCTTTTCCGGTCTGCCGTTCTTATTCTTTTCAACATTCTTCACCATAGCAGAATAATATTACTTATTGCGCAAATAATTGTAAAGTTTGACATTTATTTGTAATAAACGCGATGATTATGTATGATTATCTAAATTTATTTGAGAGGTTACATATGGTTGCTGTCATAAAGAAAGTTTCAGTAAGTATTCTTTCCGCAGTGTTGCTGATATCATTCTTTTCGTTCAACGTATCAGCCAATACCACTGACGGAACCGTTTCCGATTCCCTGATCGTTCTCGATGACGAAACACCCGACAACCCTGATAATCCTGATAATCCTGACAATCCGGATAACCCGGACAAGCCCGATAATCCGGACAAGCCCGACAATCCGGACAAGCCGGACGAACCCACCGTCTCCTACAAGGCTCCTGCCGGTGCCACACTCACATACCGTACACGCGCACGTTATAAGAAGTGGGAGAAAAAGTACAAGCCCCAGGCTAATCTTTCCGGAAGCGTCGGCAAGAAGAGAACGTTAGAAGCGATCCAGATAAAGCTCAAGAGCTCCACTTCAGGCAAGATCCTATACCGCACCCACGCCTACAAGAAGGGCTGGGGAGCGTATAAGACAAGCGGCAAGACTTCCGGCAAGAAGGGCTATAAGCTCGACATGATCCAGATCAAGCTCACCGGTGCGCTCGCGGAAAAATACGACATCTATTACCGCGTTAAGATCCGTACGTCAAACGGCTGGCTCGCCTGGGCAAAGAACGGTGAAAAGGCTGGCGTATTGGACTATGCGCGTTTCATCGAAGCGATCCAGATCGTACTGACCGAAAAGGGTGCAAAAGCTCCCGGCAATGTCGCCAACATAAAGAGTCAGAGAAGCACTCCTCTCATGACTGCCGATCACATAAAGAAGGCCATGACCGATAAAGCGCAGAACGTCAGCAGCAAGACAAACTGGCTGCTCCTCTGTGACACCAACAACTTCTTCTTAGGCGTTTTCAAGGGTTCCAAGGGAAACTGGAAGCTTGTAAGGTTTATCTACGTAGGAGTCGGCAAGGTCAGCACTCCAACCAAGAAAGGCAAGTTCGCGATCAAGGCTAAGAAAAAGAAATTCTTTGCGGGTGCCGTCCGCTGCAAGTACTGCACCAGATACTACAAGAGGTTCTATTTCCACAGCGTTCCCTACTATTGGAACGGACAGAGGGTTTACAGCCCGCAGCTCGGAAAGCGCATTTCCCACGGCTGCGTAAGGATGGCTACCGATGATGCCAAGTACATCTACAAGAACGTTCCCGTAAAGTCGATGGCATACGTTTACTGATAAGCGTAAAAGAGCAAACAAAAAAGGCCTGTTTCATTTCATTATGAGGCAGGCCTTTAGTATGTGGCACAGATTCTCTGTTTGGCGACCTGTTTTTACCTAATCAGGTCATAAAACAGGTATTATGTGTTCATTCTGCTGATTATTACCTGTTTGGCGACCTGTTTCTGTTCAAACAGAGCACCCAACAGGTCGTGAGATATTCACACTTCCCTACACACTTTAAAGCTGAAGTGTGAATGTCATTGTGAATAAAAAACGGATGTCCCGCTATTTGGAACATCCGGATTTTTCTTACTGTTTAATCTGAGGTCAGAACTCTTCTGCGAGTGCTCCCAGGTACTGACCGTAATTGGTCTTGTTCATGGAGTCAGCTAGCGTCCTGAACTCATCCTCGTTGATCCAGCCCTTGCGCAGAGCGATCTCTTCAAGACATCCGATCATGTTGCCTGAACGCTGTGCCGCACGGATAGCGCCTGCTGCCTCATAAAGGCTGTCTGCAGAACCAGCATCGAACCATGAGAACTCTTTTCCGAGTGCGATTACTCTCAAGTCTCCGCGCTTAAGATACTCTTCGTTAACGGATGTGATCTCAAGCTCTCCTCTTGCTGAAGGCTGGATCTTTTCAGCAATGCTGACTACGTCAGGGCCATAGAAATAAAGGCCCGGAACAATGTAGTTTGACTTCGGATGAGAAGGCTTCTCCTCGATCGAAACAGCGTTTCCGTTGCTGTCAAACTCAACTACGCCGAATGCTCTCGGGTCTGCGACATAGTATCCGAAGATGGCCGCATTGCCCTCTTTAACGATCTCTGCAGCCTGTCTTAACTTACGCTTGAAGAAAGGTCCGTAGAAGATGTTGTCGCCGAGCGCAAGGCAGACAGAATCGTTTCCGATGAATTCCTTTCCGATAAGGAAAGCGTCAGCGATACCGCGCTGGATCTTCTGCTCGATGTAAGTGATCTTAACTCCGAGATGAGAACCGTCACCGAGAAGGTCGATGAAAGGCTTTGTATCGTCCGGCGGTGTGATGATTAGGATGTCCTTTATGCCGGAGTTCATGAGGACCGACATCGGATAGTAGATCATCGGCTTGTCATAGACCGGGAGAAGCGGCTTGCATACGGGTTTTGTAACCGGATAGAGACGTGTTCCCTTGCCTGCCGCGAGAATAATACCTTTCATACTGAGTGCTCCTTGATGTTTAATTTACCGCTTTTATCAAATAAGCATTATTTTACAAGTATACACAGATTTTAAGCACAAAAAAAGTCCCCGCAGGGACTTATTCTGGAGCGGGTTACGAGGTTCGAACTCGCGACATTCAGCTTGGGAAGCTGACACTCTACCAACTGAGTTAAACCCGCAAAAAGCGCAAAATCAATATATCAGACAACCTCTTCAAAATCAAATACGGGAGCCATTATGACATTTGCGCTGTCAGCGAATCTGACAAAGTCATCACACAGTTCATGACGGAATCCGTCCTTCTCATACGGAAGCCAGAACTGGGTGTCGGAGAAGTTAGCCCAGATGAGCATGTATGCGCAGAGTTTTCCTCCGTCGCATCCGGTTATCGCGTTCAGCATGTCGCTGAACCAGGTGGTGTTTGCATTGCCTGAAGGTGCGAATCCTTCAAAGTAACCGTCAGCTGTCTCCAGCGCTCTGTATCCGGTCTCTGTGAGCGCGACTATCTTGTCGTGAAGCTTAGCACACTGTGCGATCGCATCGAGAGAACTCTGAAGCTTTCTGAAATAACCATCACCGAAATGCGGGTGATCATTATAGTAATCGAGCCCCATGATGTCCACGATGTCGTCACCCGGGTATCTCGCAAGATAATCCATGCCTGATGTGACCGGGCCGTTTGGCGAGTAGCAGACGGCGAGATTCTTGACGCCCTTCACATACATCAGATAGTCGATCGTATAGCGGAAGAGCGTAATGTAATCCTCATCCGGAAGGTAATCCTTTCCCCACCAGAACCAGTTTCCGTTGTCCTCATGGAAAGGACGGAAGATCATCGGGATCGGGTCGCCCTCTAAGTCTACGCACCTTTCTGCGAAGTCTGCGATCATGTCGAGGAACCTTAAGTACTTGGCGTTAAGGTCACCGCCCTCCATGATCCTGCGGCCGCAGTCGCCTTCAGTGTAGTTGGGTGAATAATCGTAGAACTCTTCGCCGCCCAGCGTGAAGTTGGGCATGTGCGAAGACAGGGTAATGATGCTGCCCTGCCTGTGAAGGTTCTTTACGATCTTTACGAGGTCGTTTAACTTTCCCTCGTAACCGAGGAAACTGAGTGTGTCTATTCCTACGACTGCTGGATGCTTTTTGCAGAGGTTCCAGCAGTCTGACTCCGTTCCGTCTGTCTCTTTGATGGTCACGCCGATATGGCCGGCATTTTGCTGGCCGAACATGATCTTTTCAGAAACGGAGATCTTCTTAAGCAGCTCAAGCAGTTCTGTCAGCTTGGGCGATCTTTCGTATTTATATCCGCTTTCCATTTAAAGCCGCCTTATTTGTTTCCGTTGTATCTTGCGGGACCGTAATCCTTGCCATGCTTGGGCTGTGACTTGCGCGTGAAATCGCCGAACGGATCGTTGATGTCCGTAATGTCTCCGCCGAGCTTCTGGATGGCAGACACCATCTCGTAGAACAGGTCACGTGAGATGGAATCCTGGTGCCTGTTGATGTAGTTCTTCATGAGCGGCACTGCTCTCTCATCGCCGTATTCGGCGAGACAGATGACGGCATAGATCTTGTTCGTCATCGCGCGGAAAGCATGTCTTAATGTCTGATAGATATCTTCCGACTTCTCCTTCATGCCGATCTCAGCAAGCATGATAACGAGATCCTCGGCAGGTCCTTCAAGGCCTGTATCAAGATCTGCTTCTATGAGATCGATGAGGATCGGTACTGATACTTCGGGGCAGCCGATAACGTAGTTCTTGATCGACTCGGCAACGAATTCCGTTGTCTTGGGATAGCTCATGAAACGGTCGATGACTGCCTTAACGAAGCAGAACTCCTTCATTTCGATGAGAACGTCGAGGCATGCCTTGACCTTCTGATATTCGATCTCGAAGAGCTTGTCATCGTCATTCAGCTCTTCCTCGGTCCATGCGGAATCTCCGATCATGGAGCTGCAGTAATCACGGACCTCTTCCCTGTCGTCACAAGCAATGCTCGCGATGAGCGAATGGGGAACGCCGCGGTCAAGAGTGACAGCGCTGTATTCGAGCGTTTCCTCTTTCTCCTTGAGCGTCATGGCATCGAAAACGTCTCTTAAGGACTTGCCGCCCAGTCTTTCATCAGGCTCTGTCTCAAGTGCAAGAGTAGCCTTTTCGGTCTCCTCCCTTGCAACATCCTGGATATATTCCTCGAATGAAGCTGCTTCACTTCCTTCCGGAACCTGACCTACCTGGTCACCGAATTCATCTATCTTCTGCTCGAGGATAAGTGCTTCTATCTCGTCGTATCTCTGAAGGATTTCCTTTATCTCATCAGTCATATTCCAATTCACCCCACTATTCTTTAAGAAGAATATTCTACACGAAAATATATCAAACGGGAAATAAAAAAGCACCGCAAAACTGCGGTGCTTTCTTTGGAGGTACCACCCAGATTTGAACTGGGGATCAGGGTTTTGCAGACCCACGCCTTACCACTTGGCTATGGTACCATTGGTGACCCGTACGAGAGTTGAACTCGTTACTCCGCCGTGAAAGGGCGACGTCTTAGCCGGTTGACCAACGGGCCTTTTATGGTAGCGGCAGTGGGATTCGAACCTACGACCTGCCGGGTATGAACCGGACGCTCTGGCCAACTGAGCTATGCCGCCATAAAAGTTGCTTTGAAATTATAACCACGCATTGTTTCAAAGTCAATAGAAATAAGAAGAAAAGAAGTTATAGTTTTTACTTATTTTCGGTAATAGATGATTACTCTGATTACTTGCCGTGATAAAGAGATTATTGATCGTAAACGCTTCCTCATCGAAAAAGAGATTATTAATCATGTGAGCGTTTCCGCAGCCGCGAAGCGCGAGGACCTAGCGAACATGGTTAATAATCTCTGTTCTCCATTTTCCAGTTCTGCCACTCGACTTCCATTCTGTGACGTTCGGAAAGGAAGATCCTGTTGTTAAGATCTGCTGCTTTTCTGAAAGCTCTCTTCTCCAGTGCCCTGGCGATGAGGATCCAGCCGCTGATCAAAGCCGCAAAACCCGCAAAAACGAAGACCGGTATAAGCCATCCGTATTCGTAGTCGTTGATAATTCTTTGCGCTCCTAAAGTAGATGCAGGCATAGTGGACGGAACAATTTCCATTTGGGCACTGTTGTAAAAGACCGTCGTCATGATCAGCATTATTACGAATGAGACAAGCATGACTATAAGCGCGATCTTATAGCGCCTCCTTGTGAACCTGAACAGCCACGGGATCTTTTCGCGTGCCTCGTTGAACAGAAAATTGAAATTATCGTCATTCCCCATAGATATTACCGGTTATCCCCTTTATCAGTAATCGTCGTTCTTCGATTTCCATTCAGACCATATTCTGGCCTGCTTATGCCGTTCTTCAAGATAGACCATGTTAGACAGATGCGAGGCTCTCTTATAAGCACGCTTCTCAAATGCCTTTGCTATGATCATCCATCCGCCGAGCAGTGCTATCACTATAGCACAGATCAAGGCAGCAATCAGGTAACCGTATTCATATGTGTTTATCAGCTGATATGTTCCGACGGTGCTCTGTTGAAGAAGAGAGGGCACCAATTCCGTCTTGCATGTATAGGAAAAAATAGTTGTAAGAATGAAAACGACCGGGAGAAGGACGAGCATGATCGTACGCGTTATCTTATAGCGCTTTTTTGTGAACTTTAAAATCTTGGGTAATTTCTCGTACTCGTCGTTGAAAAGGAAATTAAAAGTATCATCGTTCTCCATAGATCAATAATCCCCCGGACATGACTTCCGTTCCTTCCATGTCACAAGCATTTTGTGATGTTCATCAAGTAAGACCATCCCCGCAAGTTTTGACGCTTTCTTATATGCGGTGCTCTCATAATGTCTGCATACTAAAAGCCAGATCAATGCCAATGCAAAGACCAGAATGCAGAAGAACACAAAGATCATGTAGTCTGCATCAGAAAGGCTCCCCACCGGAAGATCACCGTTAAAGGCCTGGGTAGCCTTCGAGATGAAGAATGCCCCTGAAGCAGCGGATATCGCCATTATGATAAGAGCTATCGCGAATCCGGCTTTGGTGCATCTGAATATCCCTGGGATCAGCCTCAGCTCCTCGTAATATAAAAATTCAAATGTGTTCTCATCCGTTCTCATAAATGAATAATAGCAGAAGCGTTATTTGAATTCGAGTTAAAACTTGGTAAAGAAAAAGGGCTGTCTCATTGAGACAACCCTTTGAAAGTCAATTCTAAAGTTATTAAGAATTACTTGAGCTCGAGCTCAGCGCCGCAACCATCAAGCTTCTTCATGAGGTCATCAGCCTCTTCCTTAGAAACGTTCTCCTTGAGGGCAACAGGTGCCTTCTCAACGAGTTCCTTTGCTTCCTTAAGGCCCATACCAAGAACATCCTTAACTGCCTTGATAACGCCCATCTTGGAATCGCCGAAGCTCTTGAGCATAACTGTGAACTCTGTCTGCTCAACTGCTGCTGCACCAGCGCCTGCGCCAGCACCTGCAGATACTGCTACTGCTGCTGCGGATACGCCGAATTCCTCTTCAATAGCCTTCTCAAGATCGAAAAGCTCGATTACTGAGAGACCCTTAATTTCTTCAAGAATGCTTGTAACTTTCTCACTAGCCATTTTAAGTTTCCTCCTATGAAAATTTAGCTAATTACTCTGCGGGTGTCTCCGCGGGTGCTTCTGCTTCAGCTGCGGGAGCCTCTGCTTCAGCCTTTACTTCTTCTGCTGCGGGTGCTGCAACGGGTGCTGCTTCACCGCCTTCTTCCTGCTTCTTCTCTGCAACAGCCTTTACGAGCATAGCAAGCTTCGTGAAAGGGAAAAGCAAAGAATATGCAACCTGTGTCTGGAGAGTTGTCGGATCCGGTACCTGAGACAGAGCCATAACTTCATCAAGTGAAGCTACCTTGCCGTCAATGATTCCGCCCTTGATCTCCATGGGCTCGATGTCCTTGCTGTACTTAGCAAGAATCTTTGCAGGAGCGATGATGTCATCGGAGTAACCTACTGCTGTAGGGCCCTTGAATACCTCATCAAGTCCTTCAAAACCGAGCTCTGCGAAAACGCGTCTAAGAACAGTGTTCTTGATTACTTCGAACTTAACGCCGTTCTTACGGAGCTCTGAACGCATCTCTGTGTCCTGAGCAACAGTAAGTCCGCGGGTAGCTACGAATACATATGTAGTAGCGCCCTTGAGCTCTGAAGTAAGTTCTTCAACACGCTGCTGCTTAGCTGCCAGAATCTTTTCACTGGGCATATTGGTTTTTTCCTCCTTGTTATATTTTCATTAAAAACCCCCCCGGGTCACCTGACAGGGAAACCAAGGGGGACGAATTAATCCTTTTGAATTAACAAGTTCCTTCCTCGGCCGGCCGTCCTTTTCGCGGACATTTCAGAAATCATATTGCAATGACTTCACCTGCTGTCTTTGGCAGGAAAGGTATTTAATTGTTAAGTGATCAGAATCAGGAGAACTTTGTAGCGTTAACCTTGATTCCGGGGCCCATTGTAGCTGCGAGTGAACAGCTCTTGATGTACTGGCCCTTAGCTGCTGCCGGCTTAGCCTTGATGATAGCTTCCATCAATGCCTTAACGTTCTCTTCGATCTTCTCGGGACCGAAAGAAACCTTGCCGACGGGGCAGTGAATGATGTTGGACTTGTCGAGTCTGTACTCGATCTTACCGGCCTTAACTTCGTTAACAGCCTTTGTAACGTCCATTGTAACTGTGCCTGCCTTAGGGTTAGGCATCAATCCCTTAGGACCCAATACCTTACCTAATCTACCAAGCTTACCCATCATGTCAGGTGTAGCGATGATTACATCGAAATCGAACCAGTTCTCTTTCTGGATCTTATCGATCATATCGTCATCACCAACGAACTCAGCGCCTGCTTCCTTAGCCTCATCAGCCTTAGGGCCCTTAGCGAGTACCAAAACTCTCTTTGTACGGCCTGTACCGTGAGGAAGAACTACAGCACCTCTGACCTGCTGGTCAGCGTGTCTGGAGTCAACACCGAGTCTTACATGAAGCTCTACGGTCTCATCGAACTTAGCCTTACCTGTCTCGCAGACAAGCTTAGCTGCATCAGAAGGATCATAGAGTGTGGACTTATCAACGAGCTTTACGAGCTCAGCATATCTTTTACCTGTCTTCATGCTCTATTCTCCTTTCTTAGTCTTTCTTTACAACGATTCCCATGGAACGTGCTGTGCCTGCAACCATTCTAGCGCATGCCTCTACATCAGCAGCGTTAACGTCGGGCATCTTGATCTCAGCGATCTTCAAGCAATCTTCCCATGTAACTGTTGCAACCTTCTCTGTGTTAGGTCTGCCCGAAGCCTTCTCGATCTTAGCGGTCTTCTTAAGAAGTACCGGTACCGGCGGAGTCTTCGTGATGAACGTGAAGGAACGGTCAGCATATACTGTAATGATTACAGGAATGATGAGACCTGCGTCCTTAGCTGTTCTCTCGTTGAACTCTTTGACGAAGCCTGCGATATTAATACCGTGCTGTCCAAGAGCTGGTCCGACCGGCGGCGCGGGTGTTGCTTTGCCTGCAGGTATCTGAAGCTTTACATAACCTGTGACTTTCTTAGCCATTTCTAGCCACCTCCCAAATAAATTTTTTATTATCAGAGACCTAACGGTCTTTAATAAACGTTAATTAAACTTTCCTTACCTTAATGAAGTCGAGCGTAACAGGTGTCTCACGTCCGAACATGGATACCGTAACAGTAACCTGCTGCTTCTCTTCATTGATGTCCTTAACGATAGCCTTGCTATCCTTGAAGGGTCCGTCTGTGATGATGATAAGATCGCCGATGCGATAATCAACTTCAACTGTTGACGGAATGATGAGACCCATCTTGACCAAGTCTTCTTCCGTCATCGGAGTGGGCTTGTTCGGGTCAGGTGCTACAAAGCCCGTAACACCGTTAGTATTACGGATCTTGTACCAGAGATCCTTATCAACCTTATCGTTGTTGCCGTAAACGAGCTTCAAGAAGATATAGTTGGGGAATCTCAGCTTCTCAACTTCCTTACGCTTGCCGTTCTTAGTCTCAACAACTACATCCGTCGGCAGATAGACCTCCTGGATAATGTTCTCCATATCCTGGGCCTTAGCATAATTCTCTATGGAAGTCTTAACTTTCTTCTCATATCCGCCGAAGGTATGAATTATATACCACTTGGCTTCATTATTATCCGGCATTTAAATACTCCTAAATCAAGCTCAGCCTTCTGCTGAAGACTCAGTCTCCGTTGCGCTCTCAGATGCTTCGGTAGCAGCTGTTGTCTCTACAGCCTCAGTCGTTGTTGCTGTTGTCTCAACGATATCGTAGAAGCCTACCTTATCGAGGATCCAGCGGCCGCCGTTACCGATCAGTGTAAGGTAAACAGCGAAGAATACGATTACGAGCAAAACAACTGCCGCGGTCTTAGCAAGCTTCTCACCTGTAGGCCACGTAACGCGCTTCAGCTCAGCAAAAACGTCAGAGACCTTCTTGGCAAAGCGCTTGAAAATATTACCTTTGTTATCAGCCATCTTACGTACCTTTTAAGAATTACTTGGATTCCCTGTGAATTGTGTGCTTACGGCAGAAGGGGCAATACTTCTTGAGCTCTAATCTCTCTGTATTGTTCTTCTTGTTCTTGTATGTCTGATAGTTTCTCTGCTTGCACTCTGTGCATGCGAGAGTAAGCTTATCGCGAGCTCCGGCCTTTGCCATGGTACAAATACCTCCAAACGTAGTGTTTCAGGGCTTTTCAGGGTCCCCGAGCGCAAATTTCCGCGCAACTAAAAACAAGACCTGAACGGTCTAGCGCGAAGATTGTATCACAGACCAGGGGTTAAAGTCAACGAAAATATTACAGGTTCAGGCAATTTAAGCCTTAGCTTCTGCGTGATCTGAGCTCTGCCTCGACATCGTCTAACGTGATGCCTCTGTCAGCCATCAGGACGAGAAGGTGATATTCGAGATCTGCGATCTCCTGGATCGTAGCTTTACGGTCTCTCTGGGAAGCAGCGATAACGACCTCTACTGCCTCTTCACCGAGCTTTTTGGAGATCTTGTCTGTTCCCTTGTCGAAAAGGTAATTTGTATAAGAACCCTCAACGGGATGTTCCTTGCGGTCCAGAATTACACTGTAAAGCTCTCTCATGATATCCATCTTTTATTCCTCCTCATTTTGGGTCAGATCCCAATTGTTAAGTTCTGTATAAAAACATGTCCTGTTTCCGGTGTGGCATGCTGCTCCTGTCTGGTCGATCTTGTAAAGGAGCGTATCTTTGTCACAGTCGATATAAGCCTCAATGACTTTCTGGACATGACCTGAAGTCTCGCCCTTCTTCCAGAGTGTATCCCTGGATCTGGAATAATAATACATATATCCTGTTTCGCAGGTAAGACAGAATGCCTCTTCATTCATGTAAGCCATCATGAGGACCTGGCCGTTTTCATAGTCCTGTGTAATGGCAGGAACGAGCCCGTCGGAATTCTTCTTCATCTTGGCCCACATTGCGTGAGGGTCGGTGTTGGTATTCATCATTAAACTCTCCTTACGGGAATGCCTTCGCCTTCAAGATAATCCTTAAGGTCGGGGATCTTGATCTCGCCGAAGTGGAAAAGGCTTGCTGCCAGGACCGCATCAGCTTTTCCGATATTGACGCCATCAGCAAAATCCTTCATGGATCCTGCGCCGCCTGAAGCTATTACCGGTACTCCGACATTCTCTGAGATAAGCGCCGTGATCTTGTTATCGTAACCGGACTTTGTTCCGTCCTTGTCCATTGAAGTTAAGAGGATCTCGCCGGCACCCAGAGATACGGCCTTTTTTGCCCACTCAAGAGCATCGATGCCTGTAGGCTTTGTACCGCCTGCGATAACTACTTCATAACCTGAAGGAAAACCCGCTTCCCTTGCCTTTACGTCAATTGCGCAGACAATGCACTGCGAACCGAACATGTCAGAAGCTTCCTTTATGAATTCAGGATTCTTGACTGCGGCTGAGTTTAAAGAAACCTTATCAGCACCTGCATTAAGAAGTTCTCTTATATCTTCTACAGTCCTGATACCGCCGCCGATAGTGAATGGGATAAAGACCTCATTGGCAACTCTTCTTGCCATCTCGACTGTAGTTCCGCGGGATTCGATCGTAGCCGTGATATCCAGGAAAACGAGCTCGTCAGCACCTGATGCATTATATGTTTTGGCGCACTCAACAGGATCGCCTGCATCTCTTAAGGATACGAAGTTGACGCCTTTGACGACTCTGCCGTCTTTAACGTCCAGACATGGGATTATACGTTTTGTAAGCATCTTGCCAGGTCCACCTTTCCTTCGTATATTGCCTTGCCGATGATGACGCCTGCACAGCCGGAAGTCTTGATAAGATCCACGTCTTCATTAGATCCTATTCCGCCCGAAGCGATTACACTAAGGCCTGTCTTTTCGACCAGTTCTTTTGTTGCAGATACGGCAGGTCCTGTGAGCATGCCGTCTCTTGCAATATCTGTAAATACAACCGTAGTTGCACCGATTTCTTTGCACTTAAGAGCAAAATCAACAGCCTTGAGTTCGGAATCTTCTGTCCAGCCGTCGACTGACACAAAACCGTCGTGTGCATCGATGCCGATCGCGACCTTGTCACCGAATCTCTCGATTGCCTTTCTCGTAAACTCGGGATCCTTGACTGCGGCAGTACCTAAGACTGCTCTTGATACTCCGTATTCTTCAATCCACTTTGCGAGTGTATCCATATTGCGGATTCCGCCGCCCGTGTCGACCTTAAGGCCGGTCTTTACAGCGATCTCCTTGATTATCTCATGGTTTTCGGGAACACCGCTTTTCGCTGCATCGAGATCGACTACATGGATCCAAGAAGCACCTGCTTCCTTGAAACTGAAAGCCTGGTCCAGAGGTGAATCGTTATAGACGGTAACGTCGTCATATCTGCCCTGCTTGAGCCTGACGCATTTGCCGCCGATGAGATCTATTGCGGGTAATATGATCATTTTGTGGTCTCCGCTACAAATTTTCTAAGGATATTGAGTCCTGCCTCGCCGCTCTTTTCGGGATGGAACTGCATTCCGAAAATATTGTCATGCTCGAAAGATGCGCAATATGTGATGCCGTATTCTGTCGTAGCGGCAATATCGGAAGCATTGTCGGGCTGGCAGAAATAAGAGTGGACGAAGTAAACATAGTCGCCTTCGTTAAGAAGTCTTCCGGTTACGTTCGTAAGATTATTCCATCCCATCTGCGGAACCTTAAGGCCGTTATCCGGGAAACGTCTTACAAAGCCGGGAATAATACCGAGGCCGGATACTACGCCCTTTGTCTCTCTCCTGTCGATCAGGTTTTCTTCAGAACCTTCGAGCATGAGCTGCATGCCGAGGCAGATTCCCAGGAAAGGCTTGCCTGAATATGCGCTGTCGATAAGAGGCATGACAAGATCTCGTGAAATGAGCTCGTCCATAGCCGGAGCAAAGCTTCCCACGCCGGGAAGGATGATGCCGGATGCATCGTATAGATCGTTTGCATCAGAAGTGATCTTGCAGTCACTGCCGATATGCTTTAACGCTTTTTCGACAGAGCCTAAATTGCCCATTCCGTAATCTACTATTGCAATCAAAGGATCAGATTTCCTTTCCTGTTATACGTGAGTAGCACTCACGGTACTTTTCAGCTGTCTTGTCGATGATCTCCTGAGGGAGGTGCGGAGCAGGATATGTCTTATCCCAGTCGAGTGTCTCGAGCCACTCTCTTAAGAACTGCTTGTCGAAGCTCTTCTGTGCGTGGCCGGGCTCATACTCTGATGCATCCCAGAATCTTGAAGAGTCAGGTGTGAACATCTCGTCGCATACTGTGAGGACGCCGTCGATCTTACCGAACTCGAACTTTGTATCAGCAAGGATAAGGCCCTTTGTGAGCGCGAACTCGGAAACCTTCTTATAAAGAGCAAGAGATGCGTCTCTTAATGCGGAAGCATCCTCTTCGCCGATCAGGTCAACGAGCTGCTCATAAGTGATGTTGATGTCGTGACCCTCATCAGCCTTGGTGGAAGGTGTGAACAAAGGCTCGGGGAGCTTGTCTCCCTGGAGCATGCCCTCAGGCATCTTGATGCCGCCGACTGTGCCGGACTTCTTGTATTCCTTAAGAGCGGAGCCCTCGAGATAGCCTCTTACGATGCACTCTGCAGGAAGCATCTGAGCCTTCTTTACGAGCATGGATCTTCCCTCGAGCTCTTCCTTATACTTATCGAATCCCATAGGATACTTGGAAACATCCGTTGTGATTACGTGATTCGGGATGATGTCCTTTGTGAAGTCGAACCAGAAAGCAGAGATAGAAGAAAGCACTCTGCCCTTGTCAGGGATCAGTTCATCGAAAATAACATCAAAAGCGGAGATCCTGTCGGTAACGACGAGAAGAAGTGAATCACCGAGATCGTAGATGTTTCTGACCTTGCCCTTAGCGAGCACCGGCTGGTCGATAAAATCAGTATCCTTAATAAGCATTTATGTATCCTCCAAAAATTATAATGCGCCTTTAGTTGACACGATCTGGCCTTCGAATCTCGGGTCGATCTCCGTAGCTTCCCTCAAAGCTCTTGCCAAAGCCTTGAACATCGCTTCTGCCTTGTGGTGGTCGTTTGCGCCGTAAGGGCAGGCGATGTGCAGTGTGATGCCCGCATTGAAAGCAAAGCTTCTGAAGAACTCTTCGAAAAGCTGTGTGTCCATTGTCCCGCAGAACTCGTCTGCAAATTCGCAGTCGTAAACAAGATAAGCTCTGCCTGAGATATCAAGAGATGCCGTACCCAGAGCCTCATCCATGGGGATGGAAGCTGAGCCGTAACGTCTGATACCCACCTTGTCGCCGATGGCTTTATTGAAAGCCTGGCCGAGAACGATTCCCACGTCCTCAACTGAGTGATGAGCATCCACCTGAAGGTCACCCTTGCAGACGATATCCATGTCGATACCGGAGTGCTTGGAAAGAGCCGTAAGCATGTGGTCGAAGAACCCGATGCCTGTATCGATCTTGTTCTCGCCCTTGCCGTCAAGGTTGATAGCGACCTTGATGTCGGTCTCTTTTGTCTGTCTTGCGATCTCAGCTGTTCTCGGCATTTTTGACCTCCTCTTTGATAGCTTCAAGCAATTGCGCCATCTCTTCATCCGTGCCTATCGTTATTCTCAGATAATCGTTAAGGACGGGTTTATTGAAATATCTTACAAGTATACCTTTATTGCGGAGATTTTGGTACAGTGTGCCGCAGTCCATCGGAGGTTTTGCGAATACAAAGTTTGCTGATGAAGGCGGCATGGCAAAGCCGAGCTCTTCAAGCTCTTTTACAAACCTGGCACGCGTGGAGATTATTTTCGAGCGCGTCTCATCGTAGTAAGCCTTATCGAGGAGCGCAGCCTCCGCAACCTTCTGGGCCAGGCGGTCAACAGGATATGAGTTAAAAGAATCCCTTGCCCTCTTTAAGCCTTCGATAAGCTCGGCAGATCCTACCGCATAGCCCAATCTGATTCCGGCGAGTGAGAAGGCCTTTGACAAAGTCCTGATAACGCAGACGTTCTTGTACTCATTGATGAGCGATACGGCAGACTCGTAATTTTCTTCGAAAGCGACATAAGCTTCGTCCACGATAACTACAGAATCGGGATTTGCTTCAGCGATCTTCGCGCAGTCTTCTACCGCGATGGCTCTTGATGTCGGCGCATTCGGATTCGCGAAAACGATTCCGCAGTTAGGCACACCTATGTAATCATCAGGATCGAGCCTGAAGTCTTCTTTTAAGGCTATCGTCTTTCTTCTGATGTCGTAGAACTCAGAGAAGACAGGATAGAAGCTGTAGCTGTAATCCGGCATCAGCACGGGAAGTCCCGTGAGAGCCTTCTTCTCAAAGAAAGTCTGGAAAGCTATTGCAAGCACTTCATCCGAGCCGTTGCCGCAGAAGATATTCTCTTCAGATACTCCGTCGAATGCGGCTGCCGCCTTGATAACATCTGTCGAATTAGTATCAGGATAGAGTCTTAATGTGGAAAGGTCGAACTTCTCCAAAGCTTCCTTTACCTTGGGTGTGGGCGGATAAGGATTCTCGTTTGTGTTGAGCTTTATCACCTTCTGCCCCGGCTTCGGCTGTTCGCCTGCCACATAAGGCTCTATGTCATTTATCAGTTTGTTCCAATATTTACTCAATGTGATCAGTCCTCGAATCTGGCCCTTACTGCAGCAGCGTGGCAGCCAAGGCCCTCGCTGTCTGCAAAAGCAGCTACATCTTTATATACGTCTCTGAGCGTTTCCTCATTGTAATTGATGACGCTCATCTTCTTATAGAAATCACCGGTGTTGAGCGGTGAGAAGAACCTTGCTGTTCCGGATGTCGGAAGCGTGTGGTTAGGTCCTGCGAAATAATCTCCCAAAGGCTCGGGTGAATAATTGCCGAGGAACATGGCACCGCAGTTCTTGATCTTCGCAGCGAGAACTTCCGGATTCTCAACACAGATCTCCAAGTGCTCGGGCGCGATCTCTTCAGAGAAGTTAACCGCAGTATCAATGCTGTCGCAGACGATGATCGCGCAGTAGTCTTCCATGGACTTAGCAAGAATATCCTTTCTTGCCGCCTGCTCAGATCTCTTGTCAGCTAATTCCAAAACCTTTTCTGCGAGTTCTCTTGAATCAGTAAGAACGATCGCGGAAGCCATCTTGTCGTGTTCAGCCTGTGAGAGCATATCAGCCGCTACGAAGTCCGGATTTGCCGTCTTGTCAGCGATGATAAGGATCTCCGAAGGACCTGCGAACATGTCGATGTCTACCTGTCCGAATACAAGACGCTTAGCGGTATTAACATAGATGTTGCCCGGGCCGCAGACCTTGTCTACTCTCGGTACTGTCTCCGTGCCGTAAGCCATGGCAGCGATCGCCTGTGATCCTCCCATCCTGTAGATCTCGGTAGCGCCTGCGATGGAAGCTGCAGCGAGAATAACAGGTGCGATGGTGCCGTCTTTTCTCGGAGGTGTCGCGAAAACGATCCTCTCTACTCCTGCAACAGATGCAGGGATAACGTCCATCAGAACCGTCGACGGCAGAGGTGCCGTACCGCCCGGAACATAAACGCCCGCAATGGAGATAGGTCTTACGCGTACGCCGATCTTCGCGCCGTTGCCGACATCCATCATGAAGCCGTGTTCCTTCTGCTCCTCGTGGAATCTTCTGATATTGGAAGCAGCTTCCTTCATGATAGTAAGAAGCTCCGGATCGATGGACTTGATGGCGTCCTCGATCTCCTGCTCCGAGACTCTCAACTGGTCAGGCGTAAGCTTAACGCCATCGAACTTCTCAGTGTACTTGAGAAGCGCAGCATCGCCGTTTTCCCTGATGTCATCGATGACATTCTGGACTGTCTCGATGACAGGCTTTAAGTCCATCTTGCCTCTTACGCCGAGGCTCTCGACTGTCGCCTTGAGATTCTCTTTTGTGCCTTCAACCAACTTGCAACGCATACTTTATCCCCCTTTGCGCTTTACTCTTCAGCCAATGCATCCTTAAGTCTTGCGATCATCGGCTTGATCTCATCTTCCTTCATCTTCATCGAGACGCGGTTAACGACAAGTCTTGCGGAGATGTCTGCCACTGTCTCAAGAACATCAAGTCCGTTCTCAAAAAGAGTTCTTCCGGACTCAACGATATCTACGATAACTTCTGCAAGTCCCGTAAGCGGCGCAAGTTCTACCGAACCATTGAGCTTAATGATCTCAACACTCTCTCCCCTTACGCCTTCAAAATACTTTCTTGTGATATTCGGATACTTGGTTCCTACTCTCTTATTAGGGATCTCATCGAGCTTATCCTTAAGCTCTGCAGGACCTGCAACGCACATTCTGCACTTGCCGAGCCCTAAGTCTAATACCTCATAGAGCTGTCTTCCCTCTTCTAAGAGCGTATCCTTACCGACAACGCCGATATCTGCAGCGCCGTATTCAACATAAGTAGGAACGTCGGAAGGCTTCGAAAGAATGAATCTCAAGCCTGCGTCCTTATCTTCGAGGATCAGCTTTCTGGACTTGTCTCTTGCTGCGGATACATCGTATCCGGCCTTCTCCATGATGTCCAAGGTCTGGTCTGCGAGTCTTCCCTTAGGTAAAGCAATAGTAAGCATTAAGCTTCACCTCCATTCATAAACATAACTGTCTCTATTCCCTTTTCCTTCGCGTAGTTTTCGAGCTCCTCTTCTGTCATTCCGGTTGTATCGAGGATTGCCGGCGTGCCTTCTGCCCTGAGAGCTTCTGCCGTAGCAGTTGCCATCTCGAAGTCGCCTCCGACAATGACCTTCGCGCCTGTTGCAGGAGCGTACTTGTCCTGTCTCATAAGAGCCGTGATGGCAAGCGTCAATGAGATCGAGAAGCCTACCGCCTGGATCTCCTTGCCGAAAGACTTTGCGACATCGTCATATCTTCCGCCAGAGATGATGGGGAAACCTACCTCGTATGTATAGCCCTTGAAGACCATGCCTGTGTAATAGTCGATGCTCTCGATGAGGCTTAAGTCAACTGATACATACTTGAGGAAACCGTATCTTTCCATGATGTCCAGGATCTCTTTGAGATTGCCCAAAGCTTCCTTCGCGCCTGCATCAGTGATCCTCGGAAGGATCTGGTCGATCGTGTCATATGTTCCGCCGGACTCCGTGAGCATCAGTAATGTCTCTTTGTCTTCCTTGCTGATATCGAGCTTCTCGATAGTTACGGAATCCCTGTTTGCGATGGCGTTCTTGATCTTTATCTGGCCCTCTTCGTCAATGCCGAGCTGCTTCATGAGTCCCTTAAAGAACTTGACCTGGCCGATCGATACCTGAAGATCCGTAATGCCGATCTCAAGAGCTGACTTGATTGCGATAGCAAGTACTTCGGCATCAGACTTGGCGCCGCTTGCGCCCAAAAGCTCAATGCCGCCCTGTGTAAAGCCTGAGAGCTTACCGCCGCCGGACTTGCCCGAACGGTACATGTTCTCAATGTAAGAAATGCGGACCGGAAGCTGGTCATTCCTGCCTGCGCAGAATCTTACTGCAGGGATAGTGCCGTCATAGCGGTTGCAAAGAAGTCTTCCTGTGCTGTCCGTGAACTTATAGAGCTCTTCTTCTTTTACGAACTCTTTATAAACATCAAAATACTCTACTCCGGGAGTCTCGATCTCTTCGTAGCCGTTGAGCATAAACAGATTGCGGAGCTTTGATTCGAGCTCGCGCTTAAATCCGCATAAACCCGGGAACTGATCGTTGAATCCGTCCGGTGTGTAAAACTTATTTCCCATATAAACTCTCCATTTTTTCTTATCGTACATATTGTACTTTCACTGTATGGACAAAACAAATGTCTTTACGGTGTCATTTTCACTGACTCTTTAGTCGACTAAAGGATTATAATTGGACATCTTACATATGTCAAGCATTTTCTTTAGTCGAATAAAGTATTTTCGTGCAGTCCAATGAACGCTTTTTGCCCCTGAGAGACGTTTTTTTGACTTCCAGGGGCAAAATTCTCGAAAATTTGCCCCTGAGAGATGATTTTTTGGTTTTCAGGGGCAAAGCCTCCTGGCGGGGGCAACCCTGAGATCAAGTCATTGGCAAGGTACGTGATAAAAAAATTTAAATACCAGTCTCAATTGACCCTAAAAGTCTCAATCTGCGCTAAAACCCTGTCATCTTAAGATCAGCCCTCTATAATCTAATCTATTCTTCAAGGAGGCATTCATTATGACTAAAACATTTATAGAAATAATGACTGCCCGCTGCGCTTTCCTGGAAAAAACTGCTAATTCTTTGGAAAACAGAAAGAGCTCATTTCCTGACGGGGTGCTCAACATAAAAACCACTAAAAACGGCACATATTATTATTGCCACATCGGAGATAACAAGAAATACCTGGGCAGGAAGGACGAGGATCTTATAAGGCAGCTGGTTCAGAAAGAGCTCATCACCAAAGCCATAAAAGTATCTAAGAAGGAATCATCTATAATACTGAAGGTTTTGCATGAATACCCTGATGAGGTAATTGAAGACCTCTATGACAATCTTCCTGGAAGCAGGAAAAAATACGCAACACCGTTTTTTCTCGACACTGTGCAATACGCTCAGCAATGGCTTTCCATCCCATATACGCCAAAGAGTTTTAAGAAGGATGCCCCGGTATTTTACACTTTGAAAGGCGAACGGGTCAGGTCAAAGTCAGAGGTGATCATAGCAGACAGGCTGTATGCAAAAGGCATTCCCTATAAATACGAGTGTCCGCTTAATGTGGGCGAAGAGATAATACATCCCGACTTCACGATCCTGAAGTTGAGCAACAGGAAGACCGTATACCACGAGCACTGCGGCATGATGGACGATCAGGACTATACAGAAGACCTGGTCTCAAGAGTTAAGAAATACGGGCGTGCCGGCATTTATCCGGGCTGCGGGCTTTCCTTCTCCTTTGAATCCTCCAAACAACCTCTGGATATCAGCTGGCTTGACGATTTTATCGAAAAGAACTTCCGTTAAATCCAGTCAGGTCCTGTAAGTGATTACTTATGATACTTCTCGCCTTTGGCGATCTTGAAGCCGCGGTAGAGCTGCTCGGACAGCACGAGTCTGGTCATCAAATGGGTCAGGGTGACGTTGCCGAAGCACATTCTGCGGTTTGCGCGGGCGCGGACTTCAGGCGATATGCCGTTGCTTCCGCCTATAACGATCTTCAAAGATCCTCCGCCCTTCTCGATGTCAGATATCAGGTATTCGGAAAGCTTCTCGGATGTTACATTCTCGCCTCCGAGATCCATCGCCCAGACGATCTCGCCGGGCTTGATATGTGACAGGATCAGCTCGCCTTCGCGCTTTAAGGCTTCGTTCACCGGGACTGAATCAGGGCAGTCTGCGACCTCGATGAATTCGAGCGTGGCAAACCGTGACAGCCTCTTCTTATACTCGTCGATGCCGTCTTTGAGCCATTTGTCCTTGAGCTTGCCGGGGCAGACAACAGTTATCTTCATAAGACATAGCCCTCGGTCGGACCTTCCTTCTTGGCGATCCTGACTTCATAATCGATGCCTTCGACAAGGCCCCTGTCGCTCAGAGAATTCGTGAAAGTCTCCCTCGCCAGATCAGGCGTGTTGTTATGGGGAGACAAGTGCCCTAAGATGAATTTCTTCGTGCCGTTGTTTATAAAGAATTCAGCTGCATCTGCCGATTCGGGATTGCTGATGTGGCCGTGGCCGCCGGAGATCCTCTTCTTTAAAGGCCAGGGATAAGGGCCGTGCTCAAGCATATAAGGATCGTAATTCGATTCGAGAAGGATAACGTCGCTAGATTTAGCAAAGCCTTTCATGCCGTCATTTACCCTGCCTAAGTCAGTCATTACTGCCATCGAAGTGCCGTTCTCATGGTTAAAGATCCTGTAGCACACTGACCCGTTTACATCGTGAGGAGTCGGGAAAGCCCTTACTTCGGGACCTTCTTCGAGCTGTATTATGTCATTTTCTTCGATCTCGGTAACGGGTGAAGCAAGGTCATCCAGGACTGCCAGAGTAGCCTTCGTGCCATAGACCGGAGTGTGATATTTTCGCGAAAACACGGGCACTCCGCCGATGTGGTCTGTATGCCTGTGAGTAAGGAAGATCGCGCTGATGTCATCGGGATAGACCCCGCTGTCTATCAGTGCTTTGGTCATCATTTTGCAGGACATTCCGCAGTCGATGAGAATATAAGTACCACGGCACTTAATAAGTGTCGAATTGCCGGATGATGAGGAAAAAAGCGGGACTATCCTGTCGGGTCCCGTCATGCTTCGGTATCCTCTTCGCCGTATTCGGGAGTGTGGTTGACTCTTGTGATGGTCGCGCCCAGTTCGGTGAGCTTCTTTACGATGTGCTCATAACCTCTGTCGATCCTCTGGGCATTCATGATATATGTCGTGCCGGAAGCCTCAAGGGCTGCGCAAACGAGCGCCGCGCCGGCTCTTAAGTCTGTTGCTTCAACCGTTGCACCTCTGAATGTAGTCTTGCCGTTGACCCATGCGATACGCTCATAAACATTGATGTTCGCACCCATCTTGGCGAGCTCGGGAACATACTGGAATCTGTTCTGCCAGACGTTCTCGTGCATACGGCTCTGTCCGTCTGCCGAGCAGAGAAGCACTACAGTCTGGGGCTGGAGGTCTGTCGGGAATCCCGGATAAGGGGATGTCTTGACGCTTGTCGGATAGACCTCTTCGTCGTAGTTGTATCTGAAGACTCTGATCGATTCGTCGCCTTCCTCGATCTGGTATCCCATTTCGCGCATCTTGGCAGACAGAGGCTCCATGTGCGTAGGGATCAGATTGTGGATCGTAACGTCGCCGTTCGTGACCGCTGCCGCGATCATGTATGTGCCGGCTTCGATCTGGTCAGGAATAATCGAATATGTGAAGTTGCCCGGAAGTACTGGAACGCCTGTGATCTTAATGACATCGGTACCTGCACCCTTGATCCTCGCGCCCATTGAGTTAAGGAAGTTCGCGACGTCAACGATGTGGGGCTCCTTGGCTGCATTGATGATCTCGGTCTGTCCCTGGGCCTTGCATGCTGCGAGCATCGCGTTGATCGTGGCGCCAACGCTGACTATATCAAGATAGATCCTCGCACCGTGCAAGGGATCGGCTTCGAGATTTACGATACCGCTGTTGATATCCGAAGGTCTGGCACCTTTCGCGCCCATAAGCTGGAAAGCTTTGAGGTGAAGGTCGATAGGACGCTGGCCGAAATTACATCCGCCGGGAAGTCTTATAGAAGCCTTGCCGCACTTGCCGAGAAGGGCTCCCATGAGATAGTAGGAAGCACGGATCCTGGATACGAGCGGTCCGGAAGCCTTGTATGTGTTGATAGTCGTGGGGTCGATCTTATATGTGTGGTTATCAATGGCATCGACCGTAGCGCCGAGTGATCTTAAGAGATCAAACATAACATGAACGTCCAGGATATCCGGGACATTCTCCAATGTGCATACTCCATCTACCATGATGGAAGCGGCGATGACACCAAGAGCGGCATTCTTACTGCCGCTTATGTCGATATCGCCTTTGAGCGGCACCCCGCCCTTTATCTCATAAGCATAGGACTTGCCTACGCCGATCTCAGGTTGATCCATCTATACTCCAGTAACCTATTTATGCGGGTTAGAGTCATCAAGTATCTTCTTAAGTGATGACTTGACCGCAACCTCACTCTTATCCTGACGGGCCGTCTCAGCAGCTTCTGCCCCGTCATTTGAATCAGCACTCTTACTATTATACCTTTTCCCGGCGTCAATTGGGTGAATTACGTGTTTTTCGCGAGATTCACGATTTAATTGCGAAACTGTCTTCCTTTGTTCAGCACTTATCTGAACAACCGGCTGTGTCAAGAGCTTTCTTGCCTCTTCTTTTGCCTGCAGTCTGGCCTCTTCTTCCCTCGCGAGAGCCTCCGCCTCACTATTAACATACTGCTGCGGAACAGGCTGGGGCTGGACCTGCGGATGGATCTGCGGGATAACCTGCTGTACCGGAACGTGCTCGACTGCTATTGGAGCCACAGGTTCTACAGGCCGGACAGGCTCCTGGGGCAGCATCTCGATCGGTACCGAGATCTGCTCTGCCATCGGCATCATCTGCTGGACTGCGCTCAAAGGCACCTCTTCGATCATGGTCTCCATGGCGCTCTCCTGCTCAAGTCCGGTTACCGGGCCGTCATCAAAGCCCTCCTCGTCCTCAACATAAAGAAGCTCATCCTTGAGTTCTTCATATCTCTCGTTGCCAAAGGAAGATAAGAGCTTTGCGAGCGCCTTGTCCCTTGCGGCGACTTCAGGCTCGGGTATTATCTCATACTCTTCGACAAGGCTCTCGAGGTCCTTGTAGCCCAGGGATCTTACTGCCTCGCACTCCTGAAGGCCCAAGAAATATGCTGCTGCCCTGTGCAGAGGCTTGTCGCTGATTATTCCGGCTTTTGCATCGCTGTATACGCCGTCGAAAACAGTTTTCGCGGTAGGAAGGCTCAGGATAAACGTAGCGCCCTGCCCGTAAGTCGAAGTGACACTGATAACGCCGTCATGCATATCTGCGATCTCTTTTGCGATGGCAAGACCTATTCCCGAACCGCCGACTTCCCTGTTTCCGGAATTATCGACTCTGTAGAATCTCTCGAAAAGATGCTCGATATCCTTTGCCGGAATGCCTCTGCCGTTATCGTCTACCTGTACGGCAACTCTGTCATCGATTACCGAAATGCTGATGAGCACCTGGTCGGGGACTGTCTTGCCTTCAAAGCTTATGTATTTGATCGCATTCGTAAGAAGGTTAACTACAGTCCTTACGATGAGCTTGGAATTACCGTAGATCGGCGGATAAGGCGCGTCAACCGGCAAAGTAAACCTGACGTTGGAAGCACCCGGATAATCCTGGATATTGTTATAAGCCTGGGCAACGACATCCCTGATGTCGAAGATCTCCATGCGGCTCGTATGTGAGCACTGCGATAAAACGAGGAAGTCGTTTACGATATCCTGCATCCTAACCGTATTCTCTTCTATCCTTCCGCTCCAGGTGATGAGCTCGTCCATGGTAGGACCTGCTCCGGTCTGGCAGGATTTTCTTATTGAGAAAACGGAACTCCTGATAGATGTAAGCGGTGTCTTGAGCTCGTGCGACACGTTTGCAGCCAAGTCTTTCTGGCGTCTCTCGTCATCCTTGATCTGAGTGATGTCATCTACGATAACGATATTGAGCTCCTCGTTGCCGAAGAACTTGGAGTCAGGCTGCGCGGGTCTTCTGATGATCTTGATCTCATAGATCCTGCGGTTATTGATGTAGTTGACTCTTATGAGATTTACGCCGTTTTCGAGGCTTAAGATATAGTTCGACTTAAGCTGGTTGCCGTTGTCGAATGTCTCAAGAAAACCGTTCAGATCTTTGGGAAGTCCGCCCCTTAAAAAGTCAGGAAGCCTGAAAATAGTCTCGTTGCAGAAGAGCGCGCCCTGCGAATCGTAAACGGCAATGCCAAGTCCGACTGTATCGAGCACAGCCTTCTGTATAAGCTTATCGCGCTCTAAGTTGTTGATGCTTCCGGTTACCGACTTTCTCAATGTCGTGTTGCCGATAAGGTATCCTGCCATGATACCCAAAAGGATCAATATCAAAGCGAGAACCAGGATAATTACCGGGTTCTGCATCACTTGATCTAATAACGTTAAAGAGTAAATGTCCAAGATTATTCCAAATCGTTAGGGAAGAAATAGCCGAAGCCTCTTCTTGTAAGGATATACTTGAAATTCTTCTGGTCAGGTTCGATCTTCTGTCTTGTACGCTTGATGGTAACGTCAACAGTTCTCTCGTCACCTAAGAAATCGAACTTCCAGACCTGCTTTAAAAGCTCTGATCTGGAGCATACTCTGCCCATGTTCTGCTCAAGGTACTGGAGAAGCTGGAACTCTCTGTTGGTAAGATCGCAGGATTCCTCATGCTTGAAAGCCTGCATTACGTCACCGTCGATGATGAGCTCGCCGCCGCAGTACTCATGCCTGTTGCCGTCAGCTCCGCGGGACTTGTTGCTGTATTCGATACGTCTGATCATGGCTCTGATCTTCTCGACAAGGATCATGGGCTCGTAAGGCTTGGAAACATAATCGTCTGCGCCTGCACGGAGAGCTTCTACCTGGTACTGGGAAAGATCGCCCTTACCCGTAAGGAACAGAACAGGTGTCTTGTAGCCCTGGTCTCTGTAATCCTTAATGAACTGCATTCCGCTGTATCCGGGCATCATCCAGTCGAGGATGATAACGTCCGGTCTCTCAAGGTCTGCAAGCTCGAATCCCTTCTTACCATCGGTAGCCGTAATAACGTTGAAATCAAACGATTTAAGCATGTCTGCGGTTGAATCAACAACCGCTTTATCGTCATCGATGATCAGGATCTTCGCCATATAACACCTCACAAAAATACTAATAATATTCCAATAATGTTTTTATTTTACCAATAATCGATTTTATGTAAATTGTAATATTACATTTTTATTGACCATTTTTTTCAAAATATTACAAAGCGAAAAAACTGAAAAAATGCAAAAGAAAAGTCCCTCCGCGTTTGTTCGCGAAGGGACTTGTATAATCCGGCAGCAATCTATCTTCCCGGGCCGTTGCCAGCCGAGTATTGTCGACGCCAGTGAGCTTAACTTCTGTGTTCGGAATGGGAACAGGTGTGGCCTCACCGCAATAACCACCGGAATGGTTGAGAGTCTTATACCCTCAGGACTGCAAAGAAAACTAACTTCAAGTAAGAAGTAACGAATTGTTGAAGAATCCTCTCAAGAATGTATCTTGGAAAAAAGACTTGAAATTACATAACCTTGTGTGGTCAAGTCTTCGGTCATTAGTACCGGTAAGCTGAATGGCTCTCACCACTTACACATCCGGCCTATCAACTGGTAGTCTTCCAGTGACCTTATCAAAAGAGGGAAATCTCATCTCGGGGTTGGTTTCACACTTAGATGCTTTCAGCGTTTATCCAATCCAAACATAGCTACCCAGCTGTGCTCTTGGCAGAACAACTGGTACACCAGAGGTTTGTCCATCCCGGTCCTCTCGTACTAAGGACAGCGCCCCTCAAATTTCCTACGCCCACGATAGATAGAGACCGAACTGTCTCACGACGTTCTGAACCCAGCTCGCGTACCACTTTAATCGGCGAACAGCCGAACCCTTGGGACCTAATTCAGCCCCAGGATGTG
>JAEEGJ010004279.1_pt1 | contig 49233 bp, 36 predicted proteins | sample 8958761 | NCBI WGS metagenome assembly JAEEGJ01 (sample SAMN16246546, study PRJNA631951) | gut metagenome | biome: gut microbiome; feature: rumen; material: RS-attached | host: Bos | place: Iran: Karaj | collected 2018-10
GCTCTTCACTGGGACATATCCGTCGATCATCGGCATGAGGGGCAGACCGCGGAACATCATCGGCATGCCTGCAGGCTGACCGTCGCTGTTGATCTGGTGGTAGATGGTATTCAGGGCGAAGACGGTCTCGGTGGAAGCGGCGCGCATCTTCTCCAGGTCGGTGAGTCCGGCCCAGTCGAACATCTTCTTGGCCTTAGCCTCAGCATCGGCAAACGAGCCGCCGCTGTAACGACCACCCATCGGGTTACCATTGGCATCGGGGATGCTCAGTCCCTGGGCACTCATGATGACGGCCTTGTGGAACAGGCCGCGAGCCAGCGGACTCTCGCAGAGCGTACGTACGCTGCCGCCACCGGCACTCTGGCCGAAGATGGTCACATTGTCGGGGTCGCCGCCAAACTGGGCGATATTCTTCTTGATCCATTTCAGTGCCTCAATCTGGTCGAGGATACCGTAGTTGCCCGACACATGATGCGGACTCTCTGCCGTCAGAGCCGGGTGGACGAGGAATCCGAACACGCCGAGGCGGTAGTTGATGGATACGAGCACGACGTCCTTAGCGCCCCACTCCTGTCCGTCGAACTCAGGCTCGGAACCGAAACCCTCGCGATAGCCGCCACCGTGAATCCACAGGGCCACAGGCAGTTTCTTGCCCACCTGACCAGGTGCCTTCGTCCAGACGTTCAGATACAGACAGTCTTCGCTGAAGGCTGCCTCCTTGCCATAGCCCCACTCCGTGTAATAGCCACCAGTGTACTGGATGGCCTGGAAGCTCGGACGACCGAAGGTGTCGCAGATCTTCACACCCTTCCAGGGGATGACGGGCTGCGGCTCACGCCAACGGTTCTCACGGATAGGAGGCGCAGCGTAAGGAATGCCACGATACACAAACACGTCGGGATGATCGTCGGCCAAGACACCTTGCACCTGACCACCTTCAATCGTCAACACGGGATTTTCTGCTGCCTGAGCAGACACTGCTACCATGAGCAGAAGAGGCAAAAACAGTTTCTTCATAAGTTGTTATTTAAATGGTTGATAATAATATTAATGTATAAGACGAGGGCAAAGGTACGAACAATTTCCGTATTCGCCAAATATTTCTGTCAGAAACTTGCACAGTTCGGATAATCTTTGTATCTTTGCCGCCGAAAAAAGATCAACTATATGGTAAAAACAACCCTATGTGAGGAAGGCGATCGCGTCGTCATGTATTTCGAAGGACGGATTGACACGCCCGAGGCAATCAAGGTCGATAAAGAGATGAAAGTGCTCCACGACTATCACGACAAGGAGATCGTGCTCGACCTTACTGACCTCAAATACGTCTGCAGTGCCGGACTGCGCCTGTTTCTTTCCCTGCTACATGAGAGCCGCGACAAGAACAACACCGTCATCGTGACCGGCCTCAGCCCCTACGTCCGCAGGGTGTTCGACGAGACGGGCTTCACCCGCCTCTTCAAACTAGACGAAGGACAATGATGTGACAAATTTTGAGGCGATTTGCCCGATTTGTCACGATTTTCGCTTTTTGTCGCTACTTAATTGTAAGTTTTTCTTTGTTTTTTGTTGTTTGTTCCGCAGAAATTTCGTATTTTTGCAAGCAGAACGATTAAAACAACAGAATTATGTCACTAATTAAGAAATTGCAAATAGGCGACAACCGCGCTGGCAGATACACCAAAGAATATCTGCTCACAGATTTCAAGACTTGCACCCACCGTTTGCACGACAAATACCGTCCGGGAGCCGATAAGTACTGTGACTACGTGGAAGCCACCGTCATCGCGCCGGGACGCGAGGACATGCTGATGTACGATTGGTTCATCAACAGGTCGACACTGACCGGACGGCTACTCATCCAGCTGCCACCGAAGGCGAACCAGAGCGAGCCCGACTATCAGGAGATCTTTTTCGAAGAGGCCCAGTGTTTCTCCTTTGAGGAGGAATATCATATCAACCGCAACCAGCGCCGTATGCTGCGGCTGCAGTTCGTGGCTGAGGAGGTCACCATCAATGGTATCACATTCAAGCGTCAATAACTATGGCAAATCGTCCGAAATATCTGAAGGCCATTCTCTTCACTAATAATCTGGCCGAGGTGGGAGGTAGCGTGGTGCAGGAACAGTGTTTCACCGTGCAAGACTATCACTATCATTGTTACCGTGAGCGCGACACCCAGGGGAACCCCTATGGCAACACGCTCTCGGAGTATCTTGACTTCTCGGTGGTCGTGGCCGACATTGATGCCTGCAAGTTCTTCTACCAGTGTATGGAACAGAGCGAGAATACCCCCGTGTCGTTTCTCTTCAACGCCAACTTCACACATACGGGTCGCCTCATCGACTACGAGGACGGCCTGGTGACCTACGGTTACGTGGTCAACGTGGACGAAGGGTGTGAGAACAACGACGAGACGGGGCAGGAGCAGGTGCTCATCCATGTCAGGATGATACTCAGCAACATGTTCTTCTTAGGCAGCAATGCCGTACATTTTCTTGAGATTACAAAAGATTAGTTTCACAATTCATATCTATCGCTATGTCTGATATTCCGAAAAAAACGGTCATCAAAAATTTTGAATACCGCCTTTATCTGGGTCCCCACATCGAAGGTTCGGCTGTGACCGAGATCCCCCCGCTGCACGCAAAGCAGAATGTGTTCTTTACTAAAGAAAAGAAAGATTATTCCATCGTATTGTCGGGTTTGAAGTTCACCCGTAAGTTGTATGAGCCGGGCCTGATAGAGGCAGAAGTGACGATCAAGCCCGCACTGTCGTTCTCGGACGCGGAGACGCTGTTCGAAAAGCGACAGGTGGAACTGACCGTCGTCGACACGGACAAGACCAAGGCCGACAACAACGAGGCGACGATAGCCAAGAACTACTTCGTCTACAAGATCAATCCCCAGATTGTGACGAACAACAGCGCAACGGAGATGTACGTGAAACTGACCATCCACAGCTTCGACAAGCTGATGGCTGTCGACAAATACTGTCAGGCATTCACCGCCAAGAAACTCGCGTCGGAGATCCTGAAGAATGAATTCCCCGGCTTCGGGCTTACCAGCAACATGGTGCAGACAGACATCAAGAACCTGCTGCACCTGAAATATACCGATACCAACAAACAAGACGCCGAGATAATACAACCGTATCTGGTGCAGTACAACGAGTCGTTCTACGACTTCCTGGTGCGCACGGCCAACCGCTGCGGCGAGTTCCTCTATTTCGAGGACGGCAAGCTGACCATCGGTCTGCCAAACAATACTAAGGAGGCATTGGACTCCTTCAACAGTGTGACCCTGCAGGGCTATACCTCCGGTCCCATCGATGTGGATTACTTCAGCCGCGATAGCATGAAGGACAATGGCAGCATCAGTAAGCTGAACGCCGACCCCGTCACCTCCGACGATGCCGGCTATCCGAAGGACTCCTTCCTGCAGAAACAACAGTATAACAATCCGGTCGCCGGCGGCGAGTACATCTTCCCGCTTGAAGACGACAAGTATACCAGTCTGAACCGAGAGCTCGCCCTCCGTGAAGATGAGGCCGACAAGACCATGCCCCTGAAGATCTTCAGCCAGCTGGTGGGAATCACCGACGGTGACCCCATCAACGCCATCCTGCAAATGGGGACGAAGATGGCCGCCGATGCCACCAATGCCGGCATCATGCTCAGCAATACCGAAAAAGACATCAAAGACAAACTATCGGACAGCTTCAGCGGCAACAAGGAGCATTACAGTAGCAGTAAACTGGTGGAATTCTCGTCGCTCGACTCCAACGGCTGGATCAGCAATGAGTTCTATAGCAAGATCCGGAAAGATGAGGAGACGCAGCAAAAGAAAATCATCTGCATCGACATGGGCACCAGCTACGCCCCCGTCAAGCTGGGCGACAAGATCCAGGTGGGCGACCTCAAAGGCACCTATATCGTGATACAGGTGAACCTGATTGCCAACATGGCCTGGGTGCGAGACTTCAGGATCATCGACCCCGACGACCCCACGACCGACCTTTATTCCAACCGGCAGTCGCAAATCATCTGGGCCATCCCCATCCATCATCCAAAGAAAAACGCAGGAACTCCCCAAGAGACCGATGACGAAACCGTGGAGCTGATCGACCCACCTGTGGCCTCCGTGCCGGCAATCCGGAAGACGGGTCCACAGACGGCCTTTGTCGTAGACAACGATGACAAGAAGTATCAAGGTCGTGTGCGCATCGTGTACCCCTGGCAGTCGTCCAACGACGACAAGCGCCTGAAGATGTATGCCGTTAGCGATTCACTGAGCCAGGCCCAGGAGGACTTCTACAAAGCCGAGGCAGAATATCTGGCATTGAAACAAGCCAAGCTCCTGTTGGACAAGCTGATAGAGGAAGACCTGGCGAAGCTGGAGGGAATGAGCGAGGAAGAAAGGGAGAAATATTATCAGCAGCTGCAGGATGACATCGATGCCGACAAGGCAAGCATGGCAGAACTCGACAAGAGTCTGCCCGACCCCATTCTGAACGACCCTGACGAAGATACTGAGATATCGAAGGATAAGTATTTGGAAAATGAAAAAGCCCGCAAGGAGAACCGTGAGGCATACGATAAGCTGAAAGCCGACGCGGAAAAGAAAGAGCTGTTGCTGAAATATCTGGAAAAAGCTGGTTATGACATTCAGGCGACAAAGACCAACATCCTCGGTGACGGCCAAGATCTCATTTCAAAACAAGCAAATTTGTCGGCAGAAATCAGTAACAAAAAAACAAATATAAATAATCTTAAGGAAGATCTGAAGACCAAGGCCGCCGACTGGAACAAGTCGCTGGCCGGCATGGCCACACCGTGGGTGCGCGTCGCTATGCCGATGGCCACAGGTACCGGCGGCGCATTCTTCACACTGAACAAAGGCGACGAGGTGCTCGTCAACTTCGATAGCGACAACATCGAACGACCCTACATCGTCGGCAGCGTCTATTCCAAAAACCACGTAGCACCGGGATGGGATCAGGACAGGTTTGCGAAGAACTTCCTGCAGAAGAAATCCTCGATGACGCTGATGTCGCCCAACGGGCAGCATATCAGTTTCTGTGCACCCAACGACGGCTGGAAATTCGCACAGGCATTCTTGCCCTCTATGAAAACCCTGCAGGGTTTGTGCCCGGATTTGAAAAAGAAGACCGACGAGAACGGGAAGAAGAAGACGCTTTTAGCCGGACAGGATGCGCGCGACCTCAACGGCGGTATCTACATGGGTGACCGCTACGGGATGTACGAGCTGTCGCTCTCGTCGCACGACCGCAAGATCAAGATCAACAGTCCCTTCGGCAACGTAGAGATAGGCGCCTTTACCGGCATCACCGTCAATGCACCCAACGGCGACATCAAGATCAGCGGCAAGAACGTGACCATCGAAGCCGGCAACAAGCTGACGCTTAACTCCGGTACGAACGTGAAGAAGAAACGGAGCTGGGGTGAGTGGGGACTGGATCTCCTCACGGGCATCGGTTCAACTTACATGGAGAACACCTTCCTCAACATCCTGAAGCCCGTCGACCTGGCGATGGTACGCAGCGTGATAGAGATATTCCTCCGTCCGATCGACGGCACCCTGATGCTGAAGTCGAACAACTACGTGATGCTCGAGTCAGGCAAAGGAAAAGTGCAGGTGCCGCTCGACCGCTATTCGCGCACCTATCAGCAGAAGTACAAGATGGCTAACCAGGATGCGCAGAAGGTGTACGGCAAAATCGTCGCCTACATCAAGCTCCTGAATGCCACCGTCGACAACTTCCAGAAAGATTATCTGAACCTGAAGGAAGTGGCGTTTGAGAAGCGCCAAGCGTTTGTCGACTCCCTGCGGGAATGTTGGCTCCCCGATGCCCTCCCCGATGTCGTCACGCCATCCTTCGGTGTTGCCGACAATGCCAATTTCGCCAATAACAATGCACAATTCCAGAACGGCACCCTTCAGGGAGCTATGGCAGATATCAAGCGCGAGAAGATAGTCATGGCCGACGGATTCTTTCGTTCCAACGGAAACACCTATAATACCGTCGACGCTCTGAAAACCTATCTCCAGCCCATAGCCGAAGACTACGGCCGGGCCATCGTTGCGCTGCATCATAAGGTGCTCAAATGGGAACATGTCTTCGACGGCGACCAGAATTACGTCAAGAAAGCAAACCAAGAGGTGTTGCACGCAGATACAGACGATGACACCACCTGGATCGACAACCATTTCAGAGACGCCGTCGTCACCGGCGACAACAGCCTGATCACCAAGGCCATCAACACCTGGAAGGCCAGATATGGCGATGCAGCCCACACAGACCAATTCATGGCTACGGCCGACAAGGAGAGCCCAGACGACCCGTTCTTCGACGTGCTGCTCATGAAGCGCAAGGCCATTGCCATCTTCCTCAAGAAGCTGCGCGATGACGCTCACAACACGGCCAATCCTGCTGCTCCAGCAGCCCTGCCTCATAACAAATACTTCGACATCTGTTATACTGATGCCAACCTGGCCGACGACAACTTCCTGAAGGACAAATGGCACTATGTGGCCCATCTCAAGGATAAGGGTCCCTGGTTCGCACCTTCTACCTTGGATGTATTAGGCGTCATCACCAAGTTCCTCGGTCTGGAGAAACTCAAGAAATACTACCTCGACAACAATCCGCTGCTCAGCTTACAGCGTACTGTCTGGAATGACAAGAGCGGTCAGATTCTCTTCTCCAGCGAAGAAGGCGCCACCTACTCGTTCAAGGGCACCAATATTGAGAAACTGGACCAGATCAGCAGCAACAATAAAGACACGGTGAGACAGATCGTGAAATCCATCAAATAGTAACTAATCCCCACGACTATGGCAGACAGAATATATCAAGACTGGGAGGCAAGGCTGAAAAGCCTGCTCGACAGTGTAGAGAAAGAACTGGCAGAGGTCAGGGCCCAGAAAGAAGCCCTGTTCAGCCTGAAGACCGATGCGCAAAACAAGATCGAAGGCCGTCTGATCCACGATGACCGCCGGCTGATACTCTCAGCGCCGGAGATTGTCATCGGTAACGTGAACATGGGCGGCATGCTCGACCCCGCCGGCGGTTGTACCATCATCATCCGAGGCAACAACGTCGTGGTGGAGGGAGCAGGCGAAGCCGGCAGTGTGGCCGTTCGCGCCCCCATCATCAGCCAGAAGGCAGAGAATCCGGGAGTTGACGGCACTGAGCACACAGTGGAGAGCGTCTCGCAGGTGATCATCCAAGGCCGGGAGGTAACCGTCGACAGCAGCGATATACCGTCGGGTGGTGCCTTCCTCGATGCCAGGACTGTGGCCGGAGGCAGCGGAATAGCCCTCTATGCCGACAAGCGGCTGGACCTGCAGTCCGTCTCGTCGAAGCAGAACGTCACCAAGCGTTTAGATGAGAAGATCAAGAGTCTGAAGAGCGCCAAGGAGACGCTGAAGAAGAACGCGAAAAGCGACCTGGACGGCTTCAAGACGAGGAGCGAGGAATTGGGTAAGATCAACGACGAGCGCGACAAGTTGAGATTGAAGGGAGACGACGAGCTGACCACCAGCTACAACGACATCGACGAGCTGAACGAGCTGATCGACGACCTCTCACCACAGCTGGCCGGCGAGCTCTACCGACAGTCGAGGAACATGGCCGAACTGGCAGAACTCAACCGTCAGGAGAAGTTCTTCACGAAGATGAAGGATGAGATTGGCAAGACCTCCGACGACGACTTCAAGAAGAAGCCCGCCAAGAGCGGCATGTCGATAAAGACAGAGCAGCTGAGCATCGTTTCTGCCGACGGCGACGGTAACCTCAGGACCGACAAGAGCTCCGGTGTCAGCATCCGCACCAACAGCCTAAATGTGGAAGGCGTCTTCGACGACAAGGGCTCGCTCGACGAGAACAACCGTCTCGCCGTCAACATGAAGACCATCGAACTAAGTACCACCGGCAAGAGCGGTATAGAGAAAGAGGATGACGACACCCTGAAGGCTGCCAAACTGCCCGCCGAAGGAGATGTCATCATCACCTCGAAGAACATCACCATGCAGACCATCAATGCCGAAGTGGCCGACAAGAAATACAAGGACGCAGGCCTCGTAGAAGGCGGCAGCATCAATATCCGCTCTAAGAGCATCGGACTGTCGAACGTCAACACCACCGATGTGGAGGCCGACGACAAGGGTAAGGTGACCAAGGCCACCTACAAGCCCGAGGGTGAGATCCTGCTCTTCTCGAAGAACGTGCAGATCAGCAGCATGGAGTCGAAACTCGACGGCGGCAAGGTGGAAGAGACCGCTCTGGCCAAGGACAGCGTCTTCTCCGTGCGAGCCGAGAAGATGAGTCTCTCGGCAGCCGACCACGAAGGCAAGGCCTCCGGACAAGCCACCATCAACGCCAAGCAGGTGACGGTGTCGGCTATCAATGTCGATCCGAAGACAAAGAAGTTCAAGGAGGTGGCACAAGGCGGCAGCATAGAGGTCTATGCAGAGAAAGAAACGCTGGTGGCCAAGAAAGATCTCGCCGTACACGGAGAGGAGACGGCACAGTTCACGAGTACGAAGAAGTTGCTGGTGAACGGCCAGGAAACCACGGAGGTGAAGCAGGACAGCAAGAACCTGCTGACGCTCAGTGGCGGTAATACCGACCTCTCGGGTGGCAAGGTCACCGTCTCTGGCGACACGACCGTCAATTGTCTGACGGCACCGCTCGTCTCGGCAGACAAGCTGGAGGTGAAGAGTGCCCTCAAGACATCCAACATCCAGGACGGTGTCTTTGTGGCTACCAAGAACACATCAGCCGCCAGTTCGAAAATCGAGATGAAGAAGGAGGCTGCCGATGTGAACAAAGAGGCACTCGACGGCGGTGCTGCTACAGAGAAGAACCAGGGCGACGCCTTAGCCAATATGGCGGGCGACGTCATCAACAATATTCAACGAAAAAACATATAAGCTATGGATCTGATTTATAAGACACAACTGAAGATAACCCAGCAGAAGATGGCCGGTTATATGACCCTGCTGAATTTCCGTTACATGAACCTCTGTGTAAAAGCAGAGATTGCCTCGCTGATACCAGTCAACGTTTTTATCCTTGGTGCAGTGAAGAATCTTGAGGAAGTGGCTGATGTGGCCCTTCCTGACGACTATCACATCGCCGTCGTACCAAAGTCAGACGAGCCCGAGGCTCTGCAGCAGATAGCCGAGGGGATCAGTATGGCGCATCCAGAGTTTAAGCCCACGATCAAGACGACCAAAGTTCTGAATAAGGACAAGCAGTATTTGGAATACGAGATGCCGGAGGTGGACGAGAACCGCCGCGACTTTCTGAACGAGGCAGTGAAGAGTTTGCACAACGAGGCCAAGGTAAAGATCGAAGAACTGTATACCAGTGAGAAGGCCAGCTATGCCAACGTATTATCTGACAATCCGACGGAGCTCGACGAAGTCAGTCAAGAGTTAGACCATCTACACGATGAGAGCATTGAAGGTATCCTCAACAGCAAAATGTCCAAGCTTGAGGAAATAGAAGAGGGTTACCAACGCTATCTGTCACAGCATCCCGATAACAATCACAATCCAGAGGGAACCACCTCTGACTTCGATGTGACTCAAAGCATGAAGATGGACTCATAAATTGAGAGATTGAAAAATGAAATAATGAAACAATTTAAAAATTTACGTGTTATGAAAAAGATTTTATTAAGTTTCTCGGCTCTGGCCGCTATGCTGGCCACAATCGCTACATTCAGCGCCTGCTCGTCGGATGATGAGCAGCAGTCGTCAGCCACGCTGTCTCTTAACGCCGTGAAGGGCGACTATGGCTTTGGAACCCGCTCCATTTCCTATGTAGACGCCAGTGATGTAACCAAAGGAATTAATACTACCTGGGCGACCAGCGATAAAGTGGCAGTCTACAAGAGTGGGTGGTCAAGTAAGATTGGTGATCTTTCTCCAATAGCAGAAAAAACAGAGGGCAACAAAACCAAACTCGACGGCAACGTAGCATCCGACGGTCTGAACATTGGAGACAGAACGGAACTGATCATGCCACGCACTACTTGGAGCTATACGGATCAGGATGGAACTATCGGGACCATCTCGTCCAAATTCGACTACGCCATCGCTAGTGCCCAAGTCACATTCTTTGACCAAAACAAGAAGATCTATGCCAGCGACGCCATTTTTAAGACACAGCAGGCCATCGTGAGATACATCTTTAATTATGGCAGTGATAACTCGAAGAAATTTACTTCGCTGACCATCGTGGCAGAAAGTGGAAAACTGGTAAAGACTCGTAGCCTTGACGGTTCGTCTGTCGAATACGGTGGTCTTGAGGTTAAACCCAGTAATGCCACCAACATATTTGATGTCGCTCTACGCAACGATAATACGGATCCCGACAAATACACATTGACGGTCAAGGATGAGCAAGGGAAGATCTACTCTTCCACAAGCACCAAGCCACATTCTTATGCCTGGGGCAAGTTTATCATCCACGAGGTTAACGTGGCTTTCGTCGACGACACACATACAGAACGTGACACCTATCAGTATCAGGGTACAGAAGAGTGGTAAAGCTGTACTGACTGCTGCCCTACTTGTTTTGACAGCTTGCAGCAACGACCTTGTCCGAGAGGAAATTCTCTCGGACAAGGGATGTTTTCTGACTCTCAATGCCCAAAAGGGTGGCACGACAACAGATACCCGAGGACTGAATCTTCCAAGTGAAACCAGTGACATTAATGCCATCTGGAGCGAAGGTGACTATGTGACCGTCCTCTCCACGACTGGCCAAACGCTCGGTACGATGGTGCCTACATCGACGGGATCAGCAACCACCAAACTCAAAGCGAAACTCAACACGCCGGTAAGCTATGGCGATCAGCTTACCTTGGTTTTTCCACGCACCACACGTGACTATACGGGACAGAAAGGCACGCTGGCAGACATTGCCGCAAAATATGACTATGCGACGGCATCGGTAACAGTCAATTATGCAGACGACTCGTTTGTCTCTGCTACCGACGCTCATTTCTCCAACCAGCAGGCTATCGTCAAGTTTAAACTGATGGACGGCACAAAAGCGCTCAATGCGACCAGTATGACCATCGCCGCTGATGGACTGTTGCAGAACGCGACTACTCCAGGACCCATTACCATTACTCCAGAAACTGCTACTAACGAAATCTATACCGCTCTTAGCGGAATCAATGGCACCGTAACGCTCACAGCCATTGCAGGCAACAAGACTTACACATCAACGAGCACTACGTCACATACCTTCAGTAACGGAAAATACTACGTCATCACGGCTCCCATGCAGAAGCCCTCAGTCTCCTATCCAGAGCCTCTGACTTTGGAATGCTTTAACAGCACAGACGGGAGGGGATGCTACGTGAGCGTCACAGATTACCACGACCTGGAATATACCACCGACGGCGGGGCTACATGGACAGAGTATACTAGAAGAATTTATCTCGCCATCGGCAAGAAAATCAGTTTCAGGGGAGAAAGATCCACCGATGGTACCGGTTCCAGCAATTATATGAATATTCAGTGTAATGGCGACTGCTACATTTACGGCAATGTGATGAGTCTGCTCAGCAAGGACAGTTATGCCACGATGACCGAGTTGCCGTATGACCATACTTTCCAAAATCTGTTCAAGGATAACAAATACATTTCCCACGCAGAAGGCAAAGATCTAGTGCTGCCCGCCACAAAACTGCGGAAGAACTGCTACGTGCAGATGTTTAGCGGCTGCGTCAATTTCAATTATATCAAATGTTTAGCTACAGATATTCCATCTGGGGGTGGTTGCACAACTAACTGGCTAAAAAGCACTGCAAGAAAGGGAACTTTTGTCAAGGCTGAAGGCTTCAATGATTGGACTTCTGACGACAGCGGAATCCCGCAAGGCTGGACAGTCATTGAAGAATGATATATTGAAAACATGAATAACAATATACATATCACTATAAACAAATTAACTCTATGGCAGAGACTACAAACAACAAGAAAAAAGCTATCAGCACGTATGAATACAAGCTCGATTTAAGCTTGAGTATTGAAAATCCAGACGTGTCTGTGGCTACGTTATCCTTAACCCCTGAAGCAGGGAAGAAGGTCAAAATTGGCAATACAGACTCTACCGTCACACTCCAAGGTGTGAAGTTCACCCGCAAAATCTATGAGCCAGGCCTCATCGAGGCTGAGGTGGTCATCACGCCCGTACCGGCCGTTGACGAAGTCAATAAACTGTTCATGATGCGAAAGGCCAAACTCTCCATCATGAACACCGCTCCTGATGCGACGGAAGATGAGAAGGAGAAGACCATCGCCCAGAACTATTTCGTCTACATGGTCAATCCTCAGATTGTGATGAACAACGGCAAACCCACGATGTTCGTCAAACTGACCATCTACAGCATGGACAAGCTGATGACGCTCGACAAATACAGTCAGGTTTATACCGCGCGGAAACTAGGCGATATTCTCGACTACGAGAGCAAGACTTTCGGATTCAAGAAGGTGATGTTCACTACCAACAACGATTACCTGCGTAATCTGAAATACCCCATCACGGGACAGGTAAAGGACTTGGAGGACAATAGCATGGAGCTGAAGACCAGTCTGGAGTTCATACAACCGTATCTGGTGCAGTATAACGAGACCTTCTACGATTTCATCGTGCGCACAGCAAACCGTTGTGGTGAGTTCTTGCTGTTTGAAGACGGTATACTCTATCTAGGATTACCCGTTACGAAGGAGATCAAGAGCATACCCACCTACCACAGTGTGACCTTCCAGGACTTCTCGAAGAACCCGCTCGACATCAAGACCTACACCCGCGACAGCATGAAGGAAGGCAACGGCGATCTGAAATGGCTCAAAATAAATACCGGCGTGATTCGTAAAGACGGTTCAGGATTCCCCAAAGACGCTTTTACCGATGACGGACTGAAGTATAATTCAGAACTGGCTCAAGATGAATACATCTATCCCCTCTATCGTTTGCGGTGGACGAACTTACGCCACGAGACGGGCTTCGACAAAATCACCGACATTCCCATCGCTGCCGCCTTCTCACTGCTGAAGACCGAGTTACTGAACACGAAGACCAACTACATTGCCAATGCCATCGACTTCGGCGTAGCCTTGGCCACAGAATGGGGATCGCTCATGTTCTTTGCCGCTACGGAACTACTGTTTACGAACTGGAATAAGGATAAGGATCACTTCAGGGCCATCAGGAATGAGAGTGAACAAGCCGACGACCTCCGCTGCGTGCACTTCGGCACACTCAATGAGGACGGATGGACTACGCTGAACTACTATACCGACATACGCAAGTATGAAGAACAGCAGCAGAAGAAGGTCATCTGCATCGACATGGGTACCAGTTATGTTGACGTAAAGCTGGGAGAGACCATTCAGGTAGAAGGGCTTCCCGGCAACTACGTGGTTATCGAGGTCAGACAGATCTCTGACCAGACATGGACTCACGACTACAAGAAATTCGACCCGTCAGACACCTCTACCGACTTCTATACCGACAGACAGTCGCAAGTGATCTATGCCATCCCGACCTATACGGACAAATACGGCAAGGAGGCAGCCATGCCGCCAGTCATGCCGGTGGACATCGTCAGGAAGGCTGGTCCGCAGACCGCCTTTGTCGTCGACAACAATGACCCCAAGCATCAGGGCCGCGTGCGTATCGCCTATCCTTGGCAATCGACCAAATCGGCCAAGCGCATGGACCTCATGCAGGCTGAAGAGGATCTGGAGCTGGCCAAAAACGCCGTCGCTGCTGCAGAAAACAAGATCAAAGAGCTGCAAGACCTCATCAAGAAACTGAAGATCGAGAAAGAAGCCATCAGTGGTTTGAAAGGACTGAGCGATGACGAAAAGAAGGAGAGAATCGCTGCACTGGAAAAGGAGATGGTCGAGCTCGATGTGATGATGGCAGAACTGACGCTGCCTGAAGACGACGACACGCCGTCGTTGACGACGTTGGATTTCATCAAGCGAGTCGCTCAGCAGGAGAAGCTTAAGCGTCTCCAATTGAGAAAGGAAGTGCTTGAGACCGTGAAGAAGATGCTGGAAGGTGAGACCGTTGACGTGAATGCCGAAGTCAAGAAGTTAGAGAATGAAATCAAGTCGACCTCGGAAGACCTTCTGACAAAGGCAAAAGATGCAAAGGCTCAAGCCGAGCAGGATCTAACAGACAAGCAGAAGGAAGTTGACAAACAGGCCGAAGAATGGACTGGTGACCTGAAAGATATGGCCTCGCCCTGGGTGCGCGTCGCTTCGCCAATGGCCACAAAGGGAGGCGGTGCCTACTTCAAACCACAGGTGGGCGATGAGGTGCTGGTGAACTACGACAACGACAACATCGAACGTCCCTACGTGGTGGGAAGTCTGTTCTCGAAGAACGTCCCCGACCCCGACGAGTTCCTTGACTGCACGGCTACCAAGAGCGATCTGCTGAAAGGGGCCACCACCACCATCATGTCGCCTAACGGCCACCATATCGCTTTCAAAGATCCTGCTGAAGGTTCGGCATTCCTTAGTGGAATTCAGCCCGGTGTTGGCTTTATAGCATCCGGCATCAACACTCTGGCCGGCATTGAGTGGGGCAAGGACTGTACGGGTGGTATCCATATCGGCGACCGCTACGGACTCTACGAGTTGTCTATGTCATCACATAATCGCAAGATCACCGTCAGCTCACCCATGGGCGACGTGAGTATCGACGCCTTCTCCGGCATCACCCTCACCGCCCCCAACGGCAATGTGAAGATAGTAGGTAAGAACGTGAGCATCGAGGCCGGCAACAACATAGAAATCACGGCGGGTAACAATATCCAATATCCTGTCGAAGGTCATCCGAAGATAGGCTATAAGGTAACCAACGGCATCAAGGCTGCTGCCGTAGGCATCCTTGGATCTGTTGTAGAAGAAGGCACCAAATATATCGACCTGACCTTTGTCCGCACGATGGCCGAAGTATTCCTCCGCCCCATCGAAGGAACCGGCTGCATCAAGTCGAAACGCTACCTCATGCTCGAGGCCGGCAAGGGCAAGGCCCATATCCCACAGGAGCGCTATGCCGAGAAAGAGAAAGCAGACATCAAGGTCGAACAGGATTTCTACAACTGTCTCATGGACTGCGTGGAGGCGATCAACAACCGTTGCGACGATATCGTTCAGTCCTATAAGAACACTTGGAATGCAGCCTACGAAAAGCTGCAGACCTGGAACATGTACAAAAACCTGATGAAGGACGACCAGCAGGCCAGCGTGGATCCATTAGTCAAAGGATGGCAATACGACTTCAACAATGACAAATGGGTAAACCCCTTCACTGCCGACAGTTTCAACGACAAGGTCAAGGACATTCCCGTGGTCATCGGTACTGAGACATTCCAGCAGGGTTCCATCGACGTAAAGACCAACAAACTGGTTGATGCCAGCAATGAATGTGCAAAAGCCGTTTATATGGTGAACCAAGTCTACGGCCGTTTCCTGAAACTCTTCGACGCGCCTGTATCAAATCCGAAGATCCCCATCATGGACGATCTCCTGAAAAAGACCTTTAACAATACCAGGTCGCTCAGGACCGTTGAGTGGGTTAATGCCTACGCCAATGGCGACAAGCCCACCGACAAATTCCTCAGGGATAAGATCGAGAATATCAGCGACGATCCGATTGTCAGCAAGATGAAAGGCTACAAGCGCTATCTGGCCGCCTACTTCATCGCCGAGGTAGCCTCCGACGAGCACTTCGCCATGGAGAAGCCTAAGGGCCTTGCTTCAGTGGGAGCCTTCATAGCCGATCCGTTCGGTATGTGGGGCGGCAGGGGCAGGTATCTGAAGATCCACTTCGAGACGAAGGATCTGAAGGAAGAGCGCCTGGAGCAGCCCTACTACTGGCAGCAGTTCATTGGCAACATGCGCAAGTTCGACACTTGGATCGGGCGTGCCGCTGCTGATGCCCTCATGACACCCTTCCAGACGGCCCTGCTGTTGAACCAGGAACTGACCAACCACAGCGACAAGGTCTACAAGAATGCCTGGCAGCAGATCAAAGACCGTCAGGTGTGGAACGACCGTCCCGACGGCCTCATCCTGCTCTCCGACCGCAAGGATATAACCAAAGCCTTCAATAGCGGCAGGTGGGAAGAGTCACGCACCGAGAACCGTGGTAACTGGAGTTACCTGACTGAATACCTATTAAGAGTAATGTAACCAACAGACTATCGTATGGACTATATATTTAAAGACTGGGAAAAGAAGCTGTCAGCCTTTGAGGACAGCGTAGAGAAGGAACTGAAAGACATCCGCCAGTGCAAGGAGGATATCCAACAGTTGAAGGCAGAACTGACCAATCAGATAGCGAAAGGCCAATATATCCGCGACGACCAGCGGTTGATCCTGTCAGCTCCTGAAGTGATTATCGGCAACCTCGATCCTAACGGTCTGCTCTACAGCGATGCAGGTTCCGCAGTCGTCATCCGTGGTACTGAAGTATCCCTGCAGGGTGTCGGCGACGGCGGCAAAGTAGACACCCGCGCCTCCAGCATCCGTCAGACAGCCGAAGATCCGGGCATCGACGGGCTGGAGCATGTTGTCACAGGCGTGTCGCAGGTGGTCAGCCAAGCCCGCCATATCATCATCCAGAGCGACGATGCCGAGGGAGCATTCTCTGCTGTCACCGAGCCAGCCGCCGGCAGCGGTGTGCGTATCCGAGCCGACAAGAGCATCGAGATAGGAGCCCTCGCTACGGCCGAAAGCCGAGAGAAGCGACTCGACGATCTCATTGCCACCTATAAGAACCAGAAGAGTCTGCTCAAGACACAGGCTAGCGACCATAAGAGCAGTTTCAAGGATCTGGTGAAGGAGATTGAGAAACTGCTCGACGATAAGGCGGATTTGTTGGAAGACGACGATGACGCCCGCTCGAATTACCAAGATATCTACGAGATCGATGAGGAGACGGAACGTCTGTCGGGTGCCTTAGCCGACGCGATGTACTCCTACAGTCAAACCCTCTCTATGCTCTCTGAGGTAAACCGTCAGATCGACTGTTTCACCAAGCAGAAGAACGCCATCAAGAAAGGAGATGACTTCAAGAACAACACGACAGGTACCAGCGTGGCCATCGCCAGTGAGACCGTCAGCATCGCCTCGCTCGACGGTGAAGGCAACATCCGCGACAACGAGCATGCCGGCATCAACATCGTGGGCAACGAGGTAAGCATCGCCTCTGCCGAGACCGATGGCAAGCTGAAAGAGAAAGGTCAGGTGCGCATACAGGCCAAGACCGTAGAGGTAACCACCGCAGGAGCCGACAAGGTGGAATACGATGAGGAGGAACACATCGTAAAGACTGCCGAATACACTGCAGAGGGCGACATCATTATGAAGTCGAAGAACATCACGCTCGAGAGTCTCGACTACGAGGTGAAGGAGAAGAAGCTGCAAGAGAAGGCCCTCACTCAGGACGGCCATATCAGTGTCCGCGCCAAGACCATCGATGTAAGCACCGAAAACATTGCCAACATTGAGGTCGATGATACTGGTCAGCTCACCAAGGCTAACTACACTGCTGAAGGTGACCTTATCGTTAGGTCGAAGACCGTCACCGTCGAGAGTGTCGACTACGACTTGGAGAACGGCGAGAAGAAGGAAAAGTCGCTCACGGCCGACGGCAAGGTGTCTATTCGCGCCAACAAGATGGACCTCTCAGCCACCGACACCGAAGGCAAGGCTACAGGCAGCATCAATGTAAACGCCAAGGCCGTCGCTGTTAAGTCGATGGATGTAGACAAGGAAAGCAAGGCCGACTCTGCACTCGCTGCAGGAAGCACGATGGTACTCGTCAGCGATAAGATGTTCGTGGGTGCCAAGACCAAGGACATCAAGAGCAAGAAGGTGCAGATGGTTTCCGAAGAAGTAGGAGCCTTCGCCGACAAGACGCTGGAGATCCAACAGGGCGACGGCAAGGCACTCGTGCAGCTCGAAGGCGGCAACGCCTCCGTTGGCGGCAGCAAGACACAGGTCTACGGCGACACCACCATCAATGCCAAGACAGAGATCAAGGGCGAAGTCAAGGCTCCGAAGGCTACGATCGACAGCATCCAGGCCAAGTCGGAATTCAAATCGCCGAACATCAGCGACGGTATGCCAGCTGCACCTGGTGGCGGAGGAGGCAGCCTGAGTGCAAAACTGAAGACCGAAGACGCCCCCGCAGAGCAATCATAAAGTTCAATGTTCAATGATTAAAGTTCAATGTTATTATGAATACGATATTAATTAAGCATATCAACGATACACAGCAGAAGATGGGTGCCTACCTGTCACTGCTCGACTTGCGATACAAGAATCTCTGCGTCAAGGCAGACCCCGTAGCCCTGCTGCCCGTCACCATCGACACAGGCAAAGAGAAGCTTAACATCGAGGACGTGGCCAATGTCAGTATGCCCAACGAATACCAACTGGCTGTCTACCCCACCGTCCCCAACTATATGCAAGACATCATCAGAGGCGTCTTCGATGCTCATCCGGAGTTCAAACTCGATATTAGGGACATGAACGAGGAAAGAAAGCAGAAAGAGAAGAACCAAGAAAATGATTCTAACGAGGAGAAGCCAGACATGAGCGGACTGGGACTTGACGAGACCTTCGACGAGGATAGCGATGAGACCAAATACCTGCTCTACACGATGCCCAAAGTGAACAAAGACCGTCGCGATTTCCTGAGCAACGGAGTATCGGCACTCCACCAGCAATGCAAGGTGCGCCTCGATGCAGAGTATGCCGCTGGGCTGAAGCGATTCAACGAGGCTGAGATGTACTCCTCGGAGAAGGACATGAAGGAGGCTCGTCAGGATCTGAAAGATATTCTGGAGGACGTGAAGGACAAAGCCGATCAGAAGCTGCAGGAGAAGCAACAGGAGATCGAAGAGGCTTACCGTCACTATTGTGAGCAGCAAGTCAGCAATCTTGACACTCAGACTCCACAGGAGCAGCCTGACTACGACGTTTCGAAAGGTTTCAAATTCTCTTAAATGAGAGTTTACAGGCACCAAACTCCAAGTAAGGTGCCAGCAAACCCAAAGAAAGGATAGGGCAAACCCCAAAATTCTCGAGAGAATTTTGGGGTTTAGTCTATCTAAACTCGGACTTTACCATAACTAAAGTCAGAGTTTACTCACTTGAATCTCCTAGTCCTACGGCTACTTGCCGTTTCACCATCGGATTGACCCTCTGAATTTTCCTCATTGGTCTCATCAGTTTGCTCCTCAACCTCTTCCTCAACAGGCTCAGGGATGTCGACGGTAACACGGACAGTATCGGAATACCTCCCGTCAGCAGACTTCACGGTGATGACGGCATCGCCATTGGCAACGGCTTTCACCAAACCGCCGTTGCTGACAGTAGCCACCTTTGTGTCGGAAGATGACCAAGTGACAGACTTTGATTGCGAATTCGTCAAGGTGAGAGCCTGTGTCTGTCCTTCCTCAGTAAGCGTAATGTAAGACTCCGTGATGTAGAGCGTCCTGTTCTGCGTGACGGTAACGACGACCGACTGGTTTTCTGCGGCATAGAGGAACTTTACATTACCTGTCCGCTGGGCAGACTTATCGGTAAACTTCGAGACATTAATCTGCTGAGTCCAATAGCCATCTCCGACATTCGTCTTTTTACCAACGCTCAGCCAGTTGGCCAACGCCTGGACGCTGACATCAACATTGGCAGCTATGCTGACGCCGAGGGTACCGCCCAGTTCATCGATCTCAAGGGCCGTAGCATCGACATTGAATTTAGCCGTAAAGGTCTGCTTGATGGTAAGAGCAGCGCTGACACCCAACGAACTGTTGCCGATGGTAATGGTGGCACTGCGGTCACGACCTGTCGGATTGGCCGACACATTAAACAGGAGCGCTGTGGTCTTTGAGCCGCGGGTACTTTTCCTGCTACCGCTCGTCTGGGTAATCCAATTGCAGTCAGAAGGGATCTTCACATCATAGGGGATGTTACTCACGACATTAGCCGTCACTACACCGCCATTCATATCGACTTCGGCGTCGGTCTTGTCGACGGTGAAGGTGGTGGTAAACTTCTGGTGGATATAGATTTTCACCTCGGCACCGGCATCCTTGTTGCTGATGGTGATGACACCCTCACGGTCTTTATACGAGTTGTTCTCGCTCACTCGGAACACAATCGCCGTAGTGTTGGTGCCTCGTGTCTTCCTTTTGGCACGTGAGGCTGTAGGCATCGTGATCCAGTCGCAACCGTCGGGAATCGTCACATCGTAACTGATGTTGCTCTCCAGATTGACAGTTACATTTCCTCCCTCCATCTCCACATCGAAGGAATTCGTATCGACCTTGAATGTGGTCGTGAATGGTTGGGAGATCGTAACCTTGACTTCTGCGCCGGCCTCCTCGTTGCTGATGATGACGACAGCCTCACGATCCTTATAGGTCTTGTTCTCTGCCACTTTCAGTTCGATGGCTGATGTCTGCGTAGCCCTTGTCTTAGAGGTAGAGGGTCGCGTGATCCAGTCGCAGTCGTCAGGAATCTTAACATCATAGCTGACGTTGCTCTCCAGATTGATGGTGACTGTCCCACCCTCCATCGGCACCTCGAAGGATTTCTTGTCGGCATTGAACACGGTCGTGAAGGGTTGATGAACCTTAATCTCGACACTCACGCCTGCCTCCTTGTTGCTAATGGTGATGACACCATCGCGAGCCTCGTAGCCCTTATTCTCCTTAACCGAGAATGTGACGGCCTTGGTCTCTGAGGCACGAGTGAGTGCCCCTTGGTTTCTGGTTCCCGATGACTTCTTCGTAATCCAATTGCAAGAGTCGGGGATGGTGATATCGTACGGGATATTGCTCTCGATGTTGACGGTGAAGTCTTCGCCCTCCATCGCCACCTCGAAGGATGTGGAGTCGACATTGAACACCGTATTGAACGGCTGATGGATGGTCAGTTTGTCTGTGAGGTTCTCTGTCTTGTTGACGACGGTAATGATGGCATCACGATCGTGATAGGTCTTGTTTTCACTAATGTTGAGCGTGAAGGACGACGACTCCAGACCTCTTGTCTTGCTGGTCGTATCAACTTTCGTGACCCAATCACAACTGTCAGGGATCTGCACCTCGTAACTGACGTTACTCTTCAGGCTGGCAGTCACAGAGCCGCCCTCCATCGGTACTTCAAAGTAGATCGAATCGAGGAACAATCCGGTGCGGCGCTCCTGAGTGACGGTGATATACCGTGTAGCCAGGTTGTTGACGTCGGTGAGCGTAACGGTATCTGTACGGGCATCGTAGGTATCGTTGGCTGTCACGCTGACAATCAGTTTGCAGTTGTTGGCGTCGAGGGCCGGGCTACACCATGAGCTCTTGTTTGAGACAGTAAAGGCTGACAGATTCTCATGACGGAACACCTGTTCCTGAGTGCCTGCCTCGCAACTGAACGTCATATCCTCCAAGAGCAGTTCTCTCAGCCGACTCTCATAGCCGTCATCGCTACAAGACGAGAAGAGGAAGGTGGAAAGAGGAAGGAGGAAAGAGAATACTCTCACCCATGCTTTTAGCTTGTTATATGGATACATTATCTTTTTCATTTTTTTACCATTTCACCTTTTTACAAATCCTTTTCTATATAGGTAAATGTGGTATTACCAACAGTGAAGCTCTTGCCATGATAGAGCAACACCTCCTTACCAACGAGCAAAGGCTTGCCATCTTTGAGTGTCACGCCATCCTCCAAAGCCTTCAGGCGCAATACATCACGGCTCTGTTTGATTTCAGCATGCACAGGAGCCACATGACCGTTGATGTCCCACGACAGTTGAATGTTACAGTCGACAGATTTCCCGATGGTAATAATCTGGCTTGGCGACGTCTTGAACCACTTGTAAAGTGCAATATCCATCTCCTTGATGGCGCCCTCGACATGGAGGAAGAAGCGTTCCGAACGCGGTGAGACGTAGGCGATGCACACTGCGATGGCCACAGCATAAGCGATGAAGCCCAGCAACAACGACAGACGGTAATCGAACAACGAGTTATAGTAGACGAAAGCCCACATGAACATCGTAAACACAGCAATCAGGCAGGACAGAACGACAAACGACCGGCGGATGGGGGTGCGAGTCTTGTAAGTGACAGCAAACATGATGAAGGCACTCAGCAAGGCCCAAGGTATCCACTCGGTAAGGAATGTGCTGTAGTCGAAACGGAAGAGTAAGGAGACCATACAGCCCAACAGACAGAGCAAGCTTCCCATCACTCCGGCAATGAGGGCACGGACCAGCACCTCGGCAAGGCGGAAGAGCCACCCGCGGTGGCGGACGGTGAAGTTTGACAGGAAAAGCGTGAGCAGGAAACCAACAGCCTGGCCGAAGGCAGGTAAGTCGCTCAAGCCAGAGCCATAGTCGAACGTATTACTTTCAGAGCTCTTGATAAACAGTTTCTGCATATACTCGATCAGCGTGACCGACATAGAATGTTCGCGAGAGACGAAGATACACCAAGATGTAAAACCTGCCACAATGGCAACAAGTACCCATTTCAGATAGAACAGGGCATTGTGCTTGTCTAAAAGATAGTGAGGATTATAATAATGTGAGCCTTCCTTGCAATGACGGCCATGCTCAGGACAATGGTATTCGTTATCGTCCCAACAGTCCTTATGCATCGTATGCTTACACTTGACCACGATCTCATCACCCGCCATGAAAGGAGACTTGCAGAGATAGCACGACTCAGCCACTGGCTGGCCCTGGAAGCTCATCTTGTTGCCTGCATAGTGGATGACATACTTGCGCATGAAGAGGCGGTAACGGATATAGGGTTCCAGGAACTGGAGTATAAGCCACACGAACAAGAGGAGGCCCAGAGTGATGAAGATGCCTGCGATGACAATTTTAATCATGGAATCGCCTCGAACGATAATGGGGCTATAGACCGTGCCAAGCGAGAACTCTGTCTGCCCCTGGGCTATCAGGTCGCCACTCTTCTTGTCGTGGAAGGCTATCTGCAGGATATGAAGGTCGCCTCGGAAGACTTTGTGGTCGGGCTGCTCCAACGTAATCTTATAGTTGGAGAGGTCGATATGGTAGTCGTTCAGGATATCTTCCTCTATTTCCTGCCAGTTAAACGATGACTGATAAAGACCTCCCAAAGACTTACAGAAGTATTGCAAGACATTGTTTTCTGTAGTCGGATTGTCTGACAAGGCGAAAAGTCCCTGATCGCTTTCTGCGCTTGCAGAGATGTTGGAATAGTAGGCTTGTAATAGTCCACTGCAGGTCTTGGCTTTGTCGTTTAACAACTGCTGAAGTTCAAAATGCTTGGGATCTACAGGTTGTTCATTCTCGTAGGTCTTGCCTCCCGACAGGATTACCATCAGCTTACGGGTTGCACTACCAATCGTTGTACTCTCATCTTCTATCTCTGCCAGTTTCGTCAGTACAGAGCGGTAGAGATAAATGGTCGACGGGTCTTGGTGCGTGAAATAGTTATCGATGATATAATCCGTAGCCTCATAGGTCTCAGAGACGTTGTCGCCCTGCATAAAGGCGACAAAGAGACTCCGATCACCAAAGAGCGCCTTGATCTCCTTGACAGCCTTGCGCTCGACATCCACCTGTGGCTGGGGAAGACTCAAGTCTACCAGGACCAACATCTTGAAATTCATCTTGTTGAATATATCCCTGCTGGAATTGGTCACCTTCGTGACAACAGGCTGACTCTCGCCGCCCATTTTATTGATCAGGCGCTTGATATGCTGGTCGACCGAGGCTACTACTTTCGTGGAGTCGGTCAGATCATGTCCTCCAACTTCATGGAGCAGGCGTGTAGACAGTTCCATCACCTTATGATCGTCAGAGAAATGGATATCTATTATCTGCAAGGCATCGCCTGATGTCTCCGTCTGTTCTTCAGATGACAGAATATCGTTGATGTCAGGTGCCTGCTGCTCGTCGCAAGAAACGAAGAGGAAAGAGGAAAGAGGAAGGAGGAAAGAGAGTACTCCTATCGCCAAAAAACTTCTTATCTTTGATTTCATCATTTCAATTTCTCAATATTTCAATTTTTCAATTTTATATCGTTGGATAATTATGTTGTCCGTTCATCATTTCCTTCATTTTCTTTGCCTGATCACGAGTCTGCTTGAGCATCTTGACCTTTGATTTCAGCATGTTCAGGAACATCAATACGATAGCTACGGCCGCAAAGCCAATAAGATAGTCCTTAATCCTTTGGATAAAGGGCTTATAGGCCATCTCTTGAATCTTCGCTGAGACCGTCTGCAGTTCAAACACCTTATTCTCCATTGCTTTCATACGAAGCTGGAGACCTGGGAACGCCGATGCGGCCTCTTTGGCCTGCCCATAGTATTTCTCAACATCAGCTGACAAGGTTTGTTCCTCAGCCTTGACTTTTTCCAATTGGGCGGCCAACTTCGACGACATGGAAAACTGGATGGCCTTCTGGTAAAGTTGCCGATAGGCCTTATCCTGTCCCCAGATAAACTTCTCTGCCGTAGAGAAAGCTACCAAGTGGTCTCGTTGCTGCTGCCGGAGGGTCAGTGTGTCAGTCACAATCTGTTGCATTTGCTGAATGACGGCCACACGGTTCAGGAGACTGTCGTTGTCGGCAATGTAAACTTGCTGAGCCGATGAATAAGTGTTCCAACGGGTAGAGAAAGAGTTCAAGGCCGATGACAACGCTTTAAGACGCTCAGAGACAGCATCGAGGAGAGGCTCAGTCAGCGGCATCTCCATATCGATGTCCATGCGGAATCTGCATAAGGCATTCAGCTGTATCAGTTCTTCCTGAAACAGCTGCATGTGCTCTTCGATGTCTGAATAGGTGGAGTCAAGCTCCTCCTCAACCAGCACCTCCCCTTGCGCCCATGCCACCGAAGGGAGCATGCACACAAAGAAGATGAGCAGACACAGATTCCTTTTTATTTTCATTATCTATTGCAATTGTTTCTAAAATATCGCTCCGCTTCACGGAATACCTGCAGCGCCTGTCGCTGATCGTTTGTATAGACCCTCTGACCATTGATGGTCTCATGGACGGTCTTGATGGTGTTCTCTGTCTGGAGGATGATGTCACGCCGTTCAATGGGATCTGTCGACAGCAAGTAGCGCGATACCGCTGCATCAATCTGACGGGCTTTCGTTAACAACATCCTGGCATTAAGGCCATCACCGGCGATTTTACCCGCATTAGAGGGAACATACTTACATTTGATTTGGGAGATGGAGTCAGTGTAAGCATTATAAGTTTCCAACATTTGCTGGATCTCAGGGCAAAGACTCTGGATTTCCTTGCGCGGATATTGTTCTGCAAGCTGATCCTTCAGATTCTCGAAGGCCGTCAGACTTTCTTGACTGTCGACAACGCCATTACCGAAGCGTCTGCGTAAACTGTTGTAACTCTTACGGACACCCTCAAGAGCCGTCTTCGCCGAAACGATGTCTTCATCCATCCCGAAACAAGGATTGCGTTGGATGTCGACCAAGTACTCCGTATACAGGTCACGACCGAAAGGTATTTCGAATCTACGCTTATCCAGATGTTTACTCACATCGTTCATCAGCATCACATCGCGCAGACGGACAACAACGGAATTCCGTTTTTTCAGAATGTCGAAAGTCTGACTGATATAGTCGTTTACCATTCTATACTCCTGTGGCGCAGGCTGAAGGCCCTCGTAGTCAACCCAACGGTGGAATACATATTGTTTAAAAGGTTTGGGCACCGTCGACTTGAAGAGTTTGGAGATACGGTATTGATCGTTAGGATCATAGGTAACCACGTATGGGAGCATGTCAGGACGGATCTTACGACCCTTAATGAGGGGTTTGAAACGTACATCCTCCCTGAACACAAAAATCATACGGTGGGAGATCAGACTGACCGTTAGCTGGTTGGCAGCTTCGTCGAATACGAACTTCACCATGATGTCCTTGTCGGTCACATCTCCCTCCAAGCTGATATGATCAGTATAGGGCTGTTCCTGGCTGACCGTGATGTTCTTCACCGTCTGGGCCGATATTTCGAGGGAAGACGAAGGAGGAAGGAGGAAAGAGATTACTCCTACCACCAACAAAAGCCTTATCCTTGATATTGTCTTCATCATCATTTATTTCCTATATTATATGTTAATCTTAGAACACGGTCCACTCCTTTGGTTCTCCTTGCCTGATGACCCACGCTGCGACCTTCAGGTCTTCGGGGTATGGCGGTTCAGACGTGGCGTGATATATCTCATAACGCAGATAGTGCACCACACGCTCCACTGCCCAAGCTAAATCAGTATAAGTGTCGGGCATATTAATGCACACTCTCCCAGCAAAATCGCCGAAATAACGGATGTTGGGATGCCATGGGTGAGAAATGGGCTGTCCCTGTTCATTGTGCGTGAGGAATCGGAAAGCAGGAGCAGAGTCAATCGACGGATATCCGTCAGGCAGGTCTATCCGCATCAGATAACCTGTAGCGAAGACAGGTGGGTTCTCTGCGCCGGGTTCTCCGAAGTGCTCCATATTCTCCACACCACAGATGCTTTTCAACTGATAGTCGACCAGATAGGCCGTTGGCAGTCCTTCCTGATTACGGCGAACAGGCCGGCAAGTGATGTCATGCCGATGCTCCAGCCGTTGTTCCAGCTGCTGCCACTCATATAACAGGCGACGGTTGCGCCCCTTATATTGGCTTATCTCATATCGGTCGCTCTCTCTCATCCTGGGAATGGGTCAGGCATCAGGAATACTTTATCACCACTCTGCACGCCGTAGTCGAGCAAGGTCTGATCGGTGCGACCAATTCTCGGACGAAGCACACGAATCTCATGCACATCAGGATCCTCTCGCCCGAAGAAGTAGTCAAGCGGTGCGCCCGTCTCATCGATCGACGGGAAATCAAAGATCAGTTTGCCATCTTCGCCTATAGCATGCGTCAGATTGGTCATCAGCGTGCTTAGCGGTGCCTCTGGGTTGACCACCCTGAAGCGCACCATCTTGTTCTTATACACAATGTCTAAAAAGAAATCTTCCATCTTTCAATATTTCATTTTTTCAATTTTCAATATTCAACGTCACGACGACCGGATAGATGTTGGTGCTCCTCACCTCAATCATCTTCTGCATGAGAATTTCCACCCGTGATACCTTCTCTGCAAAGCTACGACGGACAAACGGATTGTCGGCCAGCGTGACCTCCACCACAATCTCATACCCGCAGCTGTGGCGATCCTTCTGCTGGCGTCGGTTCACCGTGAGACTCCTGACCATATCCCTGACGATGCCGTAACGCGTCAGTAGTTCGTTGTAGCAGAACAGTTTGATGTCTGCCGGAGTCACGATACGGTCGTTTGTAGCGATATAATAACGCGAGAGACTGGCCAAAGCGGCCTCTTCTGTCATCTCATCTCTACCCATTACCGGATGGGCGATCTGACGGGTCTGGGCCGCACTCATTCCTCCTGGCACCGTGAATGTACTGTCGGCATTTAGCGAAGCGTTGACCCCCGCCCCGGACGTCGTGAGATAGCTGACGTTCACACTTCCCTTACCACTCTCAATGAGTCGGAGATTTCGTAGCAGCAGATATACGCCAGGCACCTGCCGCAGTTGGTCTTTCTTGACCATCTCCATCAGCCTTGTCAGCGTCTCCTGCAATGTCTGCATCGTCTTGTCGCCTGAGAAGCCTTGCAACCCCTGGAATGCATAGAAGTCGGAATGATATCTGGCGATTAGGGCGTTGAGCAAACGAACAAGGCGTCCTTGATTAAAACGATCGGCTGCCACCTTGCGAACCTCTACTAAACTGTTACCATAAAGCTGTTCCTCTGAAGGACGCACAGCATGGAGAAATTGCAGGTTCACATGATCCTCGTCCTTGTCGTAACCTGCCACACGGGCAATCGGTGTCTGCGGGCTCAAGGTGGTCTGATGCAGTTGGGCATTTACCAACACAATCGGGTTCAAAAAGAGATGTTGCATCGCAAAAACAAACCTGTCAGAGATGCCTGAAAATTCGAAGATCAGGTCTACCACATCCGTTTCTGTGGCCAAGAACCGTGTAGGCGTATGCTGCTTGATAACAAACAGCCGGATGTTCTGCCGGGCAAACAGATCGAGGCAGGTCGCACTGGCCTCGTAGGTCTGACTCCGGTTATAGAGGATCGTATCCAGTCCGAAACAATCTTGTAGTGGAAGTTCTGAATAGTCCCATGGCCTGATGAGGGGCAACTGCTGATCTCTGATACTCACGCTGAGATCCTGGAAATCCAGGCTATCAACCGCAAAGGCAAATCCAGACAAGTCTTTGATGGGTGAATTAAAATGGATGGACACCTTGAACCGTCGGCCGTCCATTCGGATGATGGACTTCACTTTTGCATTCAGCAGTCTCGTCCTTAGCAGTGGCAGGAACGTAAAATTAGTACCATTGAGCGTGAATGCATTTTGGGCATCCACCTCCGTTTCGGAGACAGAGTCCATCAGGGCAGTCTCCACAACAGTGGTGGCAGGAACGGCATGGCCGATTTCGTAGGGCGTCAGCAACTGGGCAAACTCCTCCATCACCTCTGTCTTTAAGGCTTCCAAGTCACTGGTACTCTCATTGGTCTGGTAGGCCAAGGCAGTCATCATCAACTTGAGAACGGGGTCATTCTCAAGTCCGTCGAGCTTGTCGTTGTCGTCACTCTGCCTCCAGATGTTGAAAGCCTCACGCAACAACTCTTCAGCTCTCTGTTTGGTCTCAAATATGGTCTGTTTCATTCTTTCCCTAAACCGTAAACTGTAAACCGTAAACTAATTCCACACTCTGATGGTCTGGTCGTAAATATATTCCTCTTTCGTACTCACGATAACACCTTTCACAGTGATATAAATCAACCGTTCCTCACGGATGTAAGTCATCGACACAGAGATATTCTCCAGCCGCTCTTCATATTTGCTGATAGCAGCCTTCAGTTCTGCAGCAAAAGTGTTGACACTCTTTGAAGAGCCGGAGATCTTCTTGTCATAAGCTCCCTGAATGTTGCTCATCGTATTCGTATCGCCAGAATCGAACACAACACCCTCGTTCTCATTGAACATCTCAAACCGCAGGTTATTGAACACGAAACCGAACTGCGGATCAGCTGGTGTACTGAAACGTTCGGTCGTGATAATGAGATACAGGTTCGTGTCGATCGACCTTTTCAGACCGTCTTCACACTGTAACCCTTTGGGGGTTAGCTGGAGTGGTATGCTGATATTTGTCATATGAGTGGGACGAATTTCTCTTCTTCAGGTTCCGGCACATAGAGTGCTTTGAACAGGTTCTCAAACAGTTCGAAGTACAATTTCTCGTAGAGAGACTCATTAAGCTGCTTGCCGAGTACGTCGAATTTCTCTGTCAGCATCTCGCTCAGTTTATTCTGACGGTCGTTCATCTCCGTAGTCAACTGTTCAAGAATGGCATTCTTCAGAGTCTCGTTGATATAGGTGGTCAACTGCTCTGTCTGTTGTCTCATCTCTTCTCGCAACTCCTCCTTCATGTCGGCCAGCAGTTTCTCTATCAGCTCTGGATGCAGCTTATCGTAGAGTTCCTTCTTAGCCTGGGCAAGCAGTGCCTCATAATCGATGGTATTGTCTTCAAGCACCACACCATCGAGGATGACGACAGCTCCCTTCATGTATTCTTCAAGCCATTGCAGCCAAGCCTGAATATCGATCTGCTGGGGTTGCGGTATATTAATGGGCTGCTCCATGTTAGGCGTCACGACATAATAGTCGATGGCCTGGGCTATCTCCTGAGTGAACAGGATGAAGTTCTGCATGGAGTTCCTCTGATTATAGCTTTTAAGCATGAACACATAGCGTAAGAAAGCCCGTTTGCCTTCTCCGTCGGCTAGGTTGGCATGGGTCGCCAAGATGTTCATCTGCTCCACATAGCTGTCTATATAGTCCTGAAAGCGGGGATTCTCTGTCAGAAGCAGACATGGAACCATGAAAGTGGTATCGGCAGAGAAGATACCCTCAGACACATGGAAACGCAACAGAGGGAACAGATCGCCAGCCTCCACTTCCTCCTTGGTATGGATGCCGTAAGTGTAATGTGGCCTAACAAATGGGACACCCTTCTTTTCGAACTCCACCTGATCATCACCAAATCCTACCGTCAGATAGTATTTATCACCGAAGAGCATTGGGATAGTCACCTCAAAGTCCTCATCAGCGTCAATGACTCTTCCTGATGGTAGCAGAGCCATACACCTGAAGCCTGACACCTCAAAGCGGTTCTTTACGAAGATGCCATTACATTTGAAGGGGAAGCCTGGTACCAGTCCCATACGGTTATTGCCTACAGCCGCCCGGATGGCCAGTCTTTGACGGAAATCCCACTGTTCCCCTATTCCGGAGAACGTTTCTGCCGTCAGCTCCATGCCTGGCACCCAGTTGATTCTTGCATTAATATCCACCATAAATATCTATGATTTACTTATTTCTTAACTTCTGTATTGTATCCTAACGTCTGTCGGGTATTGGTCTGCAGCGGGACATCATATTCCTTGATGACAATCTGGCACCACACTTCAAGAGGGACCAGCCACTCGCACAGGAATTCTCGCAGAGGCTCGAGGTCTTGGTCTTTCTCTTGAAATTCCTCAGGAGTCAGACCGGGAATCACCAGCTCATATCTGACCATTGGCAGCCAGCTCCTTGTAGTATCGCTATGGCTATAACGCCCAGTCGACATTTGTACCTTACATTTGACCAGTGTTTGAAGCAGATTGGCGATGAATCCAAAATCTCCCCGACGACGGCTCACATAAGGAAGCAGAACAGCAGCCTCACGGACATAATGATTCTCTATCTTTTCAAGGTCGACGCCAAAATAGGTGTTCAGAATGTAAGTCAACTTCGCTTGGAGCAGACTGTCTATCTGATGTTCTACATAGACACTTTCACGGAAGCGGAAGGAATCGAAGGGCTTAAAGGTCTCGCGCAGAAGCCTGAGTCTATACTCCAACTTCTTGAATTTCTCTGCCGCATCTTCTCCTTTTAGGTCGCCCTCTTGTGTAAGCAGTCCCTGTGGCAGCAGCCTCATAAAGCTGTCACGGGCGATCACTGCCAACATCTTCTCTTCGTCGATAGAGAACAGATCACTATTATAGTTTCGGAAAAATGATCCCTCATTCTGGGCAGTCCACTGACTGTGTGCCTCCGGATAGAGGTAGTTCAGCAGCAATTCTGCGCGGATTTCGGGTATATTATTAACCTTTCTCATTTTTCACGCTTTCATTTTTTCATTATTTCATTTTTTCAATTCAAAAAAGAAACTTTCCCCACCAGCCATCACATGTACGATATCATGCTGTGGGATGCCGAGTTGTGCCAACGTCAGCGACGGATAGGCGAAACTGGCGTCTACATGACGGTATTCATGTTGGTAGAGCGCACTCAGAGGCTGGTCGGATAATGATTCCTCACGGGCCACTATATCTGCCACCAAACGGCCTGGAGCCATCACTACAACTCGCTCATCGTTATCGCGTCTCGACACGTAGTCCACGAAACAATCATTGACCAGACAGAGTGTCACATCCTGTGCGTTCAACTCTTGGGTCCAGCAACGAATAGCCTCACAGATGGGAGTGGCAGCACTGACTTCCGTCTGACGAACTGGTCCCCATAACTCGTGTTCAGGGCACTCGTCGTCATAAGCCTGATAGTCGGCTATACGGAAGGTTGTATGCTCTCCGTCATAATAAAGCATCTTACCACAAAGCGATGTGCCGAAGTCCTTCTGTATCAGTTTCAGGGCCTCTTGCACCTCCATGGCTCCAATGATGGAGGCGATGATGGAGGTTGTGGGAGCAGAACCTGCCAATTCCTGTTTCCGGATGATGCCTGAGCAAGGCATCCGCCTCGCCAGATCCTTCAATCCTTCAGGACCGAGGTTACAGGCATAGCAGTTCTCTCCTGGCGCAAACACGCGAACCGTACCTTCTAGTCCGTCGATACCCCCGTCCACCCAGGGAATGCCTGCCCGCATGCAGAGGCGGTTAATGCAGAACCGTGCCCACCGGCTGTCGACACATCCTATGACAGTATCCATCTGCCGAATGAGCCCTAAACCGACATCATACGCGATATCGCCGCATATCGTTGTCACTTCCACAGCGGGGTTCATCTGTGTCAGACGTTCTGCCACCACTTCAACTTTTAGCCGTTTCTGCTCCGCATCACTCTTTGTGAAAAGAACGGAACGGGTAAGGTTACCCATTTCCACGATATCGAAGTCAACGACCACAATATGAGTGACACCCATCAGCACCAGATTTTTCAGCACCTCGTTACCCAAGGCGCCACAACCGACCACCATCACATGGGCGGCACTAATCTGATTCTGTCTAATGTCGGTACTCATCTATGTTATTTTCTTTTTTTCAAATCCATTTTTACGTGGGTCAGATCGTTCCCGACCACTTGTATCGTCTTCTCAGCCTCAAAGAAACCGGCTTTCACCAGTCTCACATCACAGAAACTGTCTGCTGGCAGGTTCTTGATCACACAGGGCGTTGTCCCAGCATGTTTGCCATTGATATAGACATCCGCCCCAATCTCATTACACTGCACATTGAGCATCCCATAGCTGCCCATCGGGGCGAGAAGTTCGATATGCTTCGGCGTGGCGTCGTCGACCCAAAGGGTTGTAGTCCGCGACTCCAAGCCGTCCTTCTCTGTACTGATCAGGTAGAAGCCTGCTTCCAGTTCTCCTTCCCAGTTGCCATAGCCTTTCAGTTCTCTATTGACCCAGATGCTTGTAAAGTCATCAAGAGCTTTGATGGATACCGGTGCCTTGATGGTCACAGGCACTGTCACAATAGAGTCTGCCATTTTCGAATCGTGAGTTAAAGAATCCGTCGCTATAGGCACATGGATAGCAGCGATGGCCTTCGCGCTCCTGAATGGATGCAGATCTCCGGCAGTCAACTCTATCGTCTTCTTCTCCCGCCATCCGATATTGACATCGGCATCATAGTAACAGAGACTGTCTTTAACGACGACGAGATTATGACTACCTTCCCGCAGATGTCCGCTGGTACCTTGTGTCCGACCAATCAATTGTCCATCGACCAGTATATCGCAGCCTTCCAAAGCGGTCTTGACTGTCAGATACGAATAGATAGGCTGTAGAGCTATCCTCACAATCTGCCGCTCTTCGTCAGTTAGTTCGATTGTTCCCTGTTCCTGCTGATGAAACGGAGCCTCCGCTAACCAGTTATGATTTCCGACGGGCAGATAGAATTGTTTCCGGCCATCATGGATGATTGTCATCGTACTGTCGATGGTCAAGATGGCATCCTGAGGCTGTATTTCAAAGATCACCCACTGCTCTTGCAGTTTATATTCCTTGTCTGGACTGAATGTTTGCAGGGTTGCCGTATAATGTTTCTTCCTGCGCAGTCCTTTCTCTGTTGGCACCTTCCATGTCAGCTGCCCATAGTCGGGATGTTTCACCACAATAAAAGTGGTCTTGTCGGGAGTCTTGAGGGTCAACACGCCCTCCCCTTCTTCAGCCGCGACCTCCTGCTTGCCATTGGCCAGAAACGCGAACCCTTTCTCGCTGGTCTTCAAGTCAATGATCGCTTCCTGTTTGCTGGACACAACGTGGTTTATGTTCAACGGCCCTTTCTTGAGCTTCTTAAACTCAACCACATACATCTCCTGGGCGGTAGATGTGATAAGGCAAAAAAGCAAGCAAGCAAAGAGTTGTAACCTTTTCACCATCCCTTATTTTCCTTGCGTCATCATGCTCCCGCTGGGATTGGTGACAGAGATGTTGCCACCATAGGCGCACATACATTTGGCATTGTTGATGAGTGCGGGCATATTCATGACCTTTACCTGACCACCGGGACTCCAAGGTGCCGTAATCACAGGGATACAGGGCATCGGCGTCAGTACGCCCATCGCTGCAGACGTTGCAGAGGCTACCGTCGGATTTGCCATCGATTGACACATCCCGAATGGCATAATATTCACCATAGGGACCATGTCAGTGATATTAGCCATGAGCATATTGCCACATTTGGGACGTAGTGGTACAATCACGTTCAGGGTCGATGGCGCCATACCGAAACTACATTGGAGCATCGCTCCTTGACATACAAAGTTTCCCATATCTAAAATATTGTTTTTGCGAATCTTACACTTATTACCGGATAGACTTTCAGGAATTTAATGACACTTACATAGTCACCCAAGGCTCCGGGGATATTTGATACATCTTTAGACAGATTGGTTCCGTCGTGCATACGCTGTGAGGGGGTACCTCCCCAGAACATGAAGCCCAACTCTGCCGACACCTTCCAGTCGTCGCGTGTTCCCTTCAGTCTGCCCGTATATCCAAAACCGAGATAGGGCTTGACAGCGTTCGAAGTTGTTCTGATACATACCGAACCATCTGCTGCGGGATCCACCTCGTAGGGTTTTCCATTAGCATCTCCGGGATAGAGAGTCAGTCGTCCGTAGCTCTTGATGGCATCATTGCTGCCAGCTTCGTCATAGGCCTGGTTATAGTCTTCCATCAGGGAGATTGTTGTTTGCGATTCTTCGCTGAGATCGGCTTTCGCGAATTCGGCCGGTCCCCAATAGACGCCTGCCGTGATATGCCAGTGTTTGTCATATTTCAAGGGATAAATATCCAACAGAGCTTTCGCATTGTGCATAGTAGCCTGACCTGCCAGCATAATATGGTCATCAATCTCCATCCCTGTCTGCTCATACATATACTGCTGGATTTTGTCGAACGGTGTTTTGATGCGGTTCCCCTGAGCATTATACTGCCGGGTTGCCTCACCGCCGCCAGCCAGGTTCATGCGGAGCTGTTTCTTGAACTGTGGCATATAATCATAGCCCAACCTAACCTGCATGAAGGAGCATAACGGAGTGGCCACATCAAGACCAAAGCCCGATGTGCCAGCCGTCAGTGAAACCTCCAGATGCTTAAACAGATTGCCTTTGCTCCAGTAGTGTGTACCTGGGTCTTTCTTGACGACGATGTCTTTCTGGAAAGCCGGTATATACTGGGCTTCTGCCGTGATAGCAGAGCATAGTGTCAGACAGGCGATGATGATTTTTCTCATACAATGGTATTTACACGGCAAATCAATTGACCCGGCCTTTTCAGACCGAATCAATTGATTATGAATAGCTCAAGAGCATTACTTCCAAGGATTCTCGAAGGCGACGGGACCGTTCTCGAGTTTCTGACATACAATCTCAATTTCCTCGTAGTGCTGCTGACCATCCTCCCACTTCTCAATGTAATTGATGCAGTAGCAGTTGGTACCCTTCAGTTCCTTCATGGCTGCACCATCGACCGTGTTCACGAACTTCACGGAGAAATTCCTCGGGCTCGTCGGGTCGAGCATCCAGGCAATCAGCTCATTGTTGCCATCGTTCAGGGCCTTTACACGAATTGTTAACTTACCTCCACGGGGAATACCTGCAATCTGTCCTTCACGATCGGTTGCCTGATCGAACTTATAGTCTACCATCATGACCTCACGGGGTGCGAAATCCTTAATTTCCAGTACTACTGGGGTTACATTCTCTGCCATAATATGTTTCCTTTCTTATTATTTTCTTGTTAGACCTCTTAATTCTTATCTCTTAATTCTTACTTCGATCATGCCCAATCGTTCTCATACTTCACGTTGCCGAACTCGATCTGCTTGCAGGTGATCTCGATCTCCTCGAAGTGACCCATCTTGTCCTCCCACTTCTCCTCGAAGTTGATGCAGTAGCCGTTGGTGAACTTGATGCTCTTCATCTCCTTGTTGGTCTTCGTCTCCAAGAACTTGATCTCACCGTTCTTCGGAAGACTGCGCTCGCACATCCAAGCCAGCAGGTCGGGGGTACCATCGTTCAGAGCCTTCACGCGGACTGTGATTTTACCACCGCGGGGAATACCGGCCATCTGGCCTTCTACGTCTGTTGCCTGACTGAACTCGTAAGTTACCATCAGTACTTCTCTCTCTTTGTAACCGTCAATGGTCATTGAAACTGGGGTCTTTGCCATAATTTGTTTCCTTTCTTTTTTTAATGAATTGTTAATTGAATATTTAGTCTTGGGTTTATAACCTTTTGACGATGCAAAGGTACGGCGTATTTCCTGTCATTCCAAACTTTTTGCGAAAAAATGTCTGAAGATATAGCGACAGAGAAAGGAAGATGCGACAAATCGCGGAGACAGGCTCTGAATCTGTCGCATTTCCTTCTTTTTACCTTACCTTATGCACTTGCCATAGCAGCCTCCTTTGCCTTCTTGTCGGCAGCCACCTTGATCACGAAGTTCTTGGCGGCATAGAACGGTGTCAGCGTGATGTCGCAGGTAATCTGCTTGGTGACAGGATCCTGACGGGGTTCACCGATCTCATAGTTCTGGAACAGGTTGCCATAACCCTTGTACTGGTTGAGGAACTCCTGGATCTTGGCCTTCAGGTTCTTCGGGCTGTTGTACGGATCCCAGTTCTCGAGAGCCACCTCATGCACGAAGTTCATCAGCACCTTCTTCACCCAGTCGAACACACGCACGATAGGATACTCCTTCATGGCGTCGAGGTCACCGTTGTAAAGGGTGGTATTGTTGAATGCCATCACACGGCCTTCGCTGTAGACCATCGGGATGACCTGATTGTCCATCAGGGCAGCAATCTCCGACTTCAGCAGGTCGCTCTTCACGCCCTTCACGCCGTCGAGGGTACCATATTTCTTACCACCAGCACCCTGAGCCATGTTGGCGGTCTCGTCGTAGAGCTTTCCGCAGAGGGCAGCAGACGGGGCGATATAGAAGGCCTTCTGATCCTCCTCGTCGCTCGACATCTTCTCTGCCTCACGACCAACAATCCAGTTGGCGGTCATCACCACGTTCATCAGCTCCTGATCGCTATCGCGATAGCCCTCGGTATTGGCCTGCAGGTCGTCGAACGAATACTCGTCGGCATGGTCGGTAATGAGCATCACCTTATACTTAAAGGCCATCTTAGCCCACTGCAACAGGTCTACCTTGTCGGTAAACACACCACCAGGTACACATACAAGGCTGTAGGCATCCTTCAGACTCAGACGGTCGAAACCGTTGCGCAGGATGTTCTCCACCTCACCGGCGAAGCCTGAGTCGGCATCGGCAATATCTTCTTTCAGCACGTTGATGATACGCAGGTTCTTCACCTTGTCGGTACCACAGGTCTTGAAGAAGGAGTCGAGCTCACGATAGCTGCGCTCCAGGTTCTGGGTGGCATAGAGGGCGTCGGTGATACCCTGTTTCAGCACGTTGGTATATTTCTCTTCTTCCTGCTTACAAGCGTCGGCAAAGCCTGTAGCGCTGTCGATATCTGCCTGATTAAGCAGTTCCAGCCAACGGCTCACCTCACGCTTCAGGTTCTCTCTCTTATCCTTGAAACGCTTGTCTTTCAAGAACACGTCCTTAGCTGCCTTACGGGCAGGGTTCATATTGTCTGCATCAGGCATAAAGCCACGGATGGCGTTGAAACCACCAAAGGCTGACAGCAACTTACTGACGTCTTTACCTTTCTCTTGAAGCTCGGCACCAGCCTGCTGGGCCTCCTGAGCTTTCTTCATCTCTACATCTGCCATATCTCTTAATTCTAAATTCTAAAATCAAAATTTACTTTTACTCTGCACCATTGAGTTCGTCGAGCATAGACTGGAGCATGGTCTTCAGCTCCTCACGGCTGCCGGCCTCCTTCAGGATGTCGCGCAGCTTACGGTTCTGCTCAATACTCTTGCGGATCTTGGTGTTGGTCTCAATCTTCATCTTCGTACCAGAGAGGAACGGGCTGTTCTCCACCAGACGGCCCTTGCCGCCATTGGCCTCGAAGTCGCGCAGCTCACCGAACTTCAGGGTTTCCTCCACTGCACCACCTTCTTCGTCGGTAAAGGTAACGTCCACCTTCGGCTTGAAGTGCTCGAAGGCATCATTGATGTTCTGGATGTCCTCCACAAACTCAGGATTGCCTGCTTCCACATCTGTTGTGTACTGGTCGATCATCAGGGTTTTGTTCTGATCGATCAAACTGACTTTCGCACTGCTCTCTTCATCGGGAGCCATCGAAATAAAATTCTCTTTCATTGCCATAGTCGTAATGATTTTAAATAATGAATACTATCTTATTATCTCAAAATTCTCAATTCTTAACTTGGATATCTGGGTTTCCATCCTTGTCGAGCCCCACGATGATATGGTCGCCCGCCTTCACCTTGCCTGCAATCATCATCTTTGAGATGGGATGGCGCAGTTCCTTGCGGATGATACCCAATACGGGTCGGGCACCATACTGCTGGTTGTAGCCTCTGAGGGCGATGGTCTCACGAGCCTCGGGGGTGAGTTCCAGCGTAATGTTCTGCTCGCCCAACAGCTTCAACAGACCCTTCATGTGGATGTCGAAGATCTTGGTGACGGTCTTGTCGGTAATCGGCGAGAAGGGCACGATCTCTGTCAGACGGGCGAGGAACTCCGGACGGAAGTAACCCTGCATAATGTCCATCAGCTCGTTGTTCTCGGGGATGACACCGCTATTGAACTTCTCCACGATGGTCTGGGCACCGATATTCGAGGTAAACAGAATAAGGGCGTTCGAGAAGTCACCCACACGGCCGAGGCGGTCGTGCAGCTTACCCTCATCGAGAATCTGCAGGAACAGGTCGAACACCGACTTATGGGCCTTCTCGATCTCGTCGAACAGCACGACGGAGTACGGTGTCTGGCGGATCTTGTTCACCAGCAGGCCGCCCTCCTCATAGCCTACATATCCCGGAGGCGCACCATAGAGCAGTGCCACCGAGTGCTCTTCCTTGAACTCCGACATATCGAAACGCAGCAAGGCACTCTCGTCGCCGAAGAGGAACTCTGCCAGAGCCTTCGACAGCTCCGTCTTACCGGTACCCGTCGGACCGAGGAAGAAGAACGAACCCATAGGCTGTCCCTTCTTGCTCAAACCGGAGCGGGCCTCGTAGACAGCGTCGAGCACCTTCTTCACAGCATGATCCTGACCAACGACGCGCTTCTTCAGCGTCTCTTCGCCGCCCATCAGACGTTCGCGCTCACCGGTCTGCACCTTACCAAGAGGTATGCCGGTCTGCTTGGCCACCACGGCGGTCAGGTCTTCGGCCTTCAGGTCGGTATGCTTCTGTTCCTGGTCGCCGAGGTCGTTATCCACCTTCACATGTGCCATCGTACGGTCAATCAGGTCGATGGCCGAAGCAGGCAGTGATTTCTCGGTCAGGTAACGCTTGGCCAGGCGGATAGACTCATCCATGACAGTCTCATCCACAGTCAGCCCATGATATTCCTCATAAGCCGGCATGATGCCCTTCAGAATCTCCATGGTTTGGTCGGCGGTGGGTTCTTCCACCGTGATCTTCTCCAGGTTAGAGGTCATCTCCTTGTCGGTCTCGATATTCTTGGTATAACCGTCGATGCTTGAGGTACAGAGCAGCTGCAGACGCCCCTTCGACAACTCGTTCTTCAACAGCGTGGAGCATCCGAAGAGGGCACCCTGTTTGTCGAACAACTTATCGATCTTCTCAATGATGAGCACCGCATTAGGCAGCGCCTCTATTTCATCAATGATATTCTTGAAGCGGTCTTCCACCTCACCCTTGTACTGGGCGTCACCACCCAGCGTAGCCGTCTCCAGCTCATAGGCGACAGCGCCACTCAGGAATCCCGGCACCTTGTCGGCAGCCAGTTCCCTGACGAATCCGTTCACCAGTGAGGTCTTGCCCACACCTGCCTCACCGGTAATGAGCAGGTTGGCCTTGGTCTTGCGACCCAGAATCTCATAAATGATGCCTATCTCTTTCTCAAAGCCCACCACGTTGTCGAGGTTTCCGGCACGGGCGACGGCCGTCTTGTCAGTACAATACTTGGCCAGACTGCCCTTACCTTTTGCAGGCGTGTTCTTTTTTAATTCCGCACCTTCCATGTAAGGAGCCTCCACATTGGCACCCTTGGCCATCTTCGCACTGATGTCCGACGGTGTCAGCGGCAGGGTCTTCAGCTGGTCGAACGAGAAGCCCACGCCCGGTGTTACCAGCGAGGCCAATACACAGACGGGCGATGCCTCGTCGAGGTCGAACTTCACCTTATAGTTCTCCGCCTCATCCAAGACGGCAACCGACTCATCGCTGAGATCGAGGTCGCGCATCGGACGGACGGCCCTGGGAGCCAGCTGCATCTGCACGTCGGCCCAGTCTTGAAGGTAATAGTAATCCTTGTCGAGTTCTGTCTCGATAAAATGAACAAGCCCCATATCCTTATGGAGAATTGCCTTAAACAAATGGGCAGGATAGATCGCATCGCTGCAATACTCTTCTGCGAAACTATTGGCAATAGTTTTCAGTTGGTCATTCATGAAATTTTAAGTTTTATGTTATAATTTGATTGCAAAGATAAGAAAAATGTCAAAAAAACAAGCCGTAGCATATGCTTTTTTGCTTGCTACGGCCTATTTTTAACAATATTTTGGATTTCGGCTTATGTTTAGCGCGATATATTCTATCTGACACCGCCACCGAATCCTCCTCCGGAGAAGCCTCCGCCTCCGCCGCTCCACGAGGAATGGCCACCGTGACCAGAGGCCCTGGACTCACGGGCAGCCTTGTTGGCCACAGCGCGCGAGGTGCTGGAGTGCATGGTGGAATAAATGGTCGGCAACGTCATCTTGTCGGCCATCTGAGCAGCCACCTGGTCCATGTTGAAGTACTCGGGATTGATCTTCTTCATGTCATTGATCACTTGGTCGGCGATACCGAAGAGGGTGGCATAGATCATATAGTCTTTCCACAGCGACACCTCGTTCACATGACGCTCGTCGAGCAACGAGAACTCCTTGAGGAACTTCTTCAGTCCGAACACCTGCCGCACATCTTCCAGACGGTCCTTATAGTGGGCGATGCCCGTCTTGGTGTGGAGCGCATTGATAAACGAGTCGGTGATGCTCTCGTTGTGCCGGCTCCGCATAAACGACTTCAACTCCTTGGGTTCCAGCACAGTATCGTTGCCGGCAGCACTCTTGAAGATGCCGTGAATCTTTCGCAGCAACAAGGGCTGACCGTCAGCGTCGGGCAGCTCATGGATGACGAAGTTCTGCTCCGTCTTGCCTTTCTGGTTCAGGCGCGATTCGATGGTGATGGCTCCCATGTTGACGAGCTTCAGAATACAGGCCGAGAGCAGGTTGTTGTAGTCGGTACTGAAGTACTTATAGGCGTTCAGCATGTCGTTAGCCTGCTGCAGGTTGCCGCTCAACGGTATGTCACGATACCAGAGCAGGTCCTTGTTGACCTTCTTCCTGGCGCGCCACACATAGACAAAATACCAGATGCCGCCCACCACGGGTACGATAAAGAAGCCGACGGCCAACGCCAACAAGGTGATGGTGTCCGACGTCGTCCACTCTTCATCGCCATTGCCCACATAGTCGCTTCCTTCAAAAGCCAGTTCCTTCTTGTGCTCAAAGGTGTCCTCGTCTTGGATGGCTGGTTCAAAGAGACCTTTATCGAAACGGCACATAACGTATAGGGCTCCGCTACCACCGAAGGGCTCGGTATTGTAGACCACCATCTTGCCGTCGGCATAGCCCAGCTCACCTCCGAAACGGAAGCCCCAGATGCCGCTGTTCGCCTCGGTCAGACTAACGGAGTCTTCCTCGGCCTCAATGGTAAGATGGGCCTCATTTGGCTTGGGCGACACGTCAGCATCGAGGAACACGTGGCGGATGGCGTCGGCATCGGGATGAGCATGAACAAGGTTCGTGTAGGTGTAGCTCGTCACATATGTGCGCTCGCCACTGTCACCGAGTCCCCAGCAAAGCTCATAGCCTCCGTGCTTCGCCACGATGCCACACTTGCCTGCCTTCCAGCTGCGACTGCGGTCAACGTCCCAACGGCCTACATTCTCGAAAGTGAGTCCCGTCTCGTCGGTCACCTGCAGGTCGCGCACCTCACTGCCCTCTGGAACGCCCATGCCGATGTAACACTCCGTACCCTCGGAGTCGATAGTCATCTGCCGCGTTTCCGTGATACGAGCGTCACCCGTACGGCTCAGCACCACACGGATTTCCAGCCGATGAAGTTGCGGACGGGCGAACAGGCTTGTTGTTGATACGAGCATCAGCAACAAGACTGCCTTACTTCTTAAACGCTTCATCGAGGTTCGGATATTGTTTCTTTTCCTCACTGTCCACCTTCAAGTAATCCTTCTGACCGAAGTGGAGCATAGAAGCCACGATGCTCGACGGCCACTGGCGCACCATACGGTTCATCTTCGTCGCCGTGTCATTATAAATCATACGCGACATACGCACGTTCTCCTCATACTGCTTCATACCCTCCTGAGCCTCTTTGTAGAGGTCGCTAGCCTTCAGTTCCGGGTAGCGCTCGAACACCACGTTCAAGCGGCCCATCATCTGCGTCAGCAGGTCGCTCTGCTGGTTGATACTCTCAGTCGTGGCAGGCACATTGCCGTTACCCATGTTCGCACCGCGGGCCTGTACGGCCTGGATAATGGTCTCCGACTCGTGCTTGGCATACTGTGCAGCCGTCTTGGCCAAGGCAATCACGGCGTCGAAACGGGAGTTGAGCTGAACCTCGATCTGGCTCAGGGCGTTCTTACACAACTCATCAAGATGAACCAGCTCGCGCTGGGTGGAGATAAAATAACCTCCGACGATCACCACAAGGGCGATAATAACGATTAATACTGTCATGATTTTTGATAATTATAGTTTGTTGATATGTTTACGTCGATACTCCCACAGTTCAACCGAGTTCACGATGTTCTGCCAAAGCACGTAACAGCCGGCTCCGACAGAGGCTACGGGGTTCAGATAGGTGTAGGCCACCCAGATAGAGAGGGCGGTATTCTTCTGGAAGAGACCCTGTCCGCCATCGATCTCGTCGCCCAAATGACGACCGATGCTGCGACCAATTAGGAAGAGCACGAAGCAGAGCACAAGACTGAGCACAGCGATGGTGAGCAACAGCGACAGCGAGGCATCGCTGTGAACGATGTTTCGCACGGTCACCCCCGACGTGACGCTGAGCTGCACGGCCCAGAGGTAGAACGAGAGGTCTGGTATTGAGACGATCCATGCACAGATGCGCTTCGCATAGTGCTGCATGAACCAGCCCAGGAGCAACGGCGCGATGAGCACCATCGCCAGCTTCTCGAGGATGATGATGAAGGCAGTCCAGAACGTCAGCTGGCTGCTGCGCTCCAGCAGGGGGAACACAGCAGGAATCATCAGCGCCGAGGCAAAGGACGAAATGACCACGAAGGCCGTCATCGTGTTAATGTTGCCCCCGATCTTCGCCGTCACCACAGGCGCGGCCGTGGCCGTCGGGCCGATGAGACAGGTGAGCACGCTCTCCCACAGGATCTTATGCTCCAGACTGGCCTCAACGCCGAAGATGATCCACACGTTCAGCGCCACCAGCAACACCTGCGCCAGAAGCACGCCCACATGCCAGCGGTGGGGCCGCATCTGGTGGAAGTCGATACGGCAGAACGTGGAGAACAGCGTACAGAACACCATCATCGGGAACACCGTGTCGACCACCTCGCCCAGCACCTCGCCAGCCGCATCCAGCTGCGGTACCCAGTAGAACACGAGATAGACCACCGTGCCCACGGCGATCGCCACCGGCAGCGTCCAGTCTTTCAGGAATTGCTTCACATTCATGCGTGCAAAGGTAGTGCGAATCGAATAAAATACCAAATTTATTAGAGTATTTTTGAGATGCAGCCTACTTTCGACCGAAGGTCAAGGGTACGAATAAGCGAGGAGAAAACCAAAACTTTTTTGAGTTTTCTCGAGCGGAAGTATCTTCGACCGAAGGTCAAAGGTAGTGCAAATCGAATAAAATACAAAAAAATACTTCAATATATTTGGAACTTTCAGAAATATTTCCTACATTTGCAGTCGAAACAAATTAAAGTTACCTATGAGCAAGGAGGCAATGACAAAACTGATAGCCGACTACTTCAAGACACAACCTGTCTTGAAAGCTTGGCTCTTTGGTTCCTTTTCACGTGGAGATGAAACGGAACACAGCGATGTAGACATTCTCATTGTTTTGGACGACAGCCAGCATGTGGGTATGAAATTCTTTGGCATATATGAAGATCTGAAAGCCCTGCTTGGTCGTAATGTTGACTTGGTTACAGATCGTGCGCTTGCTCCTTTTGCCCGTGAGAGTGTTGATCGTGATAAAATACTGATTTATGAGAGAGCCGCTTAGAGACAAGGAACGATTAGAGCACATGTTGGCAGCCACCGAGCGCATCACACGGAGCAGGAGTGCTGTGCAATTTGCACCAACAGATGATCGAATATCTTAAGGAGATTAATAATGTTAAACCCTAAAAACAAACCGCTTATGGCAACATAGCAAAAAGAAATGAAATAGAAATACGTTGAAGCGTCCGCTCAATCTTGTATTCTGAAATTCGCCAAAATTAAAGAATGCTGCAAGAGTAAAGCAGATGGTTCACGCCCGAGGGCGTGGGCTTTTACCCGTTTAAGCAGCATAGGCGTTTGGCGATGCCTCAGAATACGTAAGCGAAGTAAATTGCTCACGTTTTTCTTTTATGTCTATCCAAACTTGAATTATTAACTAACAAACAGAACGAATATGAAGACAAAGTTTTTCTTTTTCCTGACAATGCTGCTGATGAGCAGCGTGGGTGTTTTTGCACAGAGTGAAACGAACACGCCGCTGAAAGGTGACCTGAATGAAGACGGCAAGGTGGATGCTGCCGATGTCGTTGTCCTTGTAGACATCATTATGAAGAAAGGTGTTGATTCCAACAAGTATTATTGGTATATAGGTACTGAGAATCCGGCATCAATTTCTAATATACAAACAGATAATACTGTTGGTGGTTGGCACGAAATAGGATCATCATTGTCTGGTTTTGTACTTGATACTAATGATAATCCTGTACATATATCTGAGACACGTGTTCCTTATTACATTGTCATACCTAATGAATTAGATATTTATGATTCGTTGGGTGATAAAATGTATTATGTATTTGATGCAGTTACATGTAATATATCAGGGTATAAAGCATATAAATGGAATGCAGAAAAGGAGGGTAGTGGTGCACCTGGAGTAAAAAATGTAACAGGCGTTATCATTAAGAGCAATGACAATATAGATCCCAACAAGTATTATTGGTATATAGGAGTCGATAATCCTTCATCTATTTCTAACTTACAAACAGATAATACAAAACCTGGTTGGCACGAAATAGGTACATCATTATCTGGTTTTGTGCTTGATACTAATGATGAAGCAAATGAAGTCATATTAGATACTAATCCAGTATATTATAATTATTATGTTGTTATACCTAATGGATTAGGTATGTATGATTTCTTTGGTTCTAATTTAAAAACAAATGGAGAATATAATGAAGTAACATGTAATATACCAGGATATAAAGCATATCAATATGTAGCAAGTAAAGCACGTACAGTATGTGGAATAATAATTAAACAATAATTAATAACACAGGGACGGCTTTCGTTACGAAGGCCGTCCTTGATCTACAAAATGAGAAAGCAAAAAAAATGCTACCCTTGCTGCCCCATTTAATTTAATCACCTGAATGACAATAAATTATTGGGGGCAGCATTTTCGAAAATGCTGCCCCCATGCTACCCTTTGCTACCCCAATTTCGGGGGTTTAGCAATCATAAGAGCACAAAAGTGGGAGTTTGAGGGGGTTGCATATTAATCTCTTTTGAAGAACAGGAAGGCTGCGCAGACAAATAACGGGGATTTTGCTATCTCAGAGTTTGCAAAATCGGGGGTATGTTTGTAGGGATGCCTTCCATGGGTTGTTAAGATGCCTCGCACGACAGTAAAGTATGCTTAGTACGGGTGAAAGGAGGCATCGTTATACCCCCTAAACCTCTATCAGAACGAGTCGTGGAAGGCATCTTAACAACCCATAAAAGATATTTCTTTTTATAGTATCGTCTCCACTTCGCACATCAGGAAATCCTCCAGGCTTACACCGCCTGTCCCTACAACAAATGACCTCTTTGGACGAAATGCCTCCACAAACGCAGGAAGTCCCGTATTCATGCCTCGACGGCCACTCTTTACCTCAATCGCCGTCACCTCGCCATCGTGCACAATTACGAAATCGACCTCCTTGTCTTTCTCATCCTTACTCCTCGCAGGCTCCCGCCAATAATAAACCTCATAGTCCAATTCATCTGCCATACTTAATAAGTGCGCCCCTACAACACTCTCCACCCATCGCCCCCAGACGTGCGTATCCGTCCGATCGGTCACAAAGCTTCGTCCCTTATAGGCTGTCAGCAGCGCATTGTTATATACCTGATACTTGGGGATGGAGCCTCGTTTGCGGGCTTCGTCATTGGCATATTTTTGCAATCCTGTCAGCAAAGCGCATTGGTCCAGGATCTCCAAATACCCCGCCAGCGTCGTCACATTCCCCGCATCCTGCAACTGTCCCATGAGCTTCGTCAGTGAAAGGATCTCCGCTGAATAGCCGCAGCCCAGTTCAAACAGTTGCTTCATCAGCGCCGGCTTGTAGATATTCGAAGTCATGATCACATCCCTCTCGATGGCCGGAGCCACCAGTGAATCCTTGATATATTTCCTCCAGCGACGCTCATCCTGCATCAGGTGTGCTGGACCAGGATAACCGCCGAAATAGATATATTGGTCCAGCGTCACACCAAATGCATCTCGCATCTCCCGCAAGCTCCAGTGCGGCATTCTGATCAGTTCGTACCGTCCTGCCAGCGACTCTGTGAGCCCCTTTTTCAGCAAAAGGCGACTGCTCCCCAGCAGCACCACCTTCAGGTTCACGCGGTTACGCGAGTCAGTATCCCACTCTCGTTTCACCACCTCGCTCCAGTTCTCAATCTTCTGCACCTCATCTATCACCAGCAGGTACTCATCTATCCCTCTGAGCATCATCGTAGTGCGGGCCGCCTCCCAGACGCGATGAATCCAATCGCTGTCCTTCGGATCTACGGCATCCGCCACCTCAACCACATGAGGGATATTCACTTGCGCCAGCACCTGATCCACCAGCGTCGACTTGCCCACCTGACGTGGGCCAGCTAACACCTGCATGAACTTCCTGGGTTCCAAGATGCGCTCTTTCAGCGTGTTGAATTGTTGACGAACATATTCCATTTTTACTCAATTTAGATGTAAATATTACTCAATTCACCTTGTGATTTTACTCAAATCTCGCTGCAAAAATACTCAATTTTTCTCAATCTACCGCATTTATTCTCAAAAAAAATCCTTAAAAGCCCTCCCCTCTTAAGAGTATGATGGAGTAAATCAGTTCACGAGAATGGTTACGGTTACAGCTGTAACCATGTAACCTATGGGGTTGAGCAAATTGTCAAAATACTTTACATATTTGATGACCTTATGATAAGCCTGGAGTTTAGATAGGGTAAAGTGAGAGTTTACTTAGCCTAAAGTCCGAGTTTACCCTAAGGAAAGTCCGAGTTTAATTATCCTAAAATCAGAGCAATCATAAGACGCTGTGAACCAGATATTTACAAAGCGTCTACAAGAAGATGGCGACGTTTTGAATTTTGTTTACAATATTTCGCCTTGGCAAGCCTAAAGGTTACATGGTTACAACTGTAACCTGTAACCATTTCCAGGAACCAACTGGCCCTTTCAGTTCGGAAATATCCAAATAAATTTGGTATTTCGCTCGATTATTTGTACCTTTGTGGCCAATTATGAGCGTAACGGAATTTATCCATCAAGATAAGGAGAGCCGGAGGTTCTCGTTTGAGGTGCTGCCCACGCTGAAAGGAACGGGTACAGAACGCCTGTTTGCAGATATCGACAAACTGCGGGAGTTCGACCCCGCCTATATCAATATCACCACCCACCACTCGGAGTTCGTGTACCGCGAACTGGAGAATGGTCAGTACGAGCGTCAGCGCATCCGCCGACGTCCAGGCACGGTGGCCATCGCCGCCGCCATCCAGCAGCGGTACAACATCCCCGTGCAGCCCCACGTGATCTGCAGCGGCACGACGATAGAGGACATCGAGTATGAGCTGCTCGACCTGCAGTTCCTCGGCATCAGCGACATCCTGTTGCTGCGTGGCGACAAGGCGAAGGAAGACAGCCGGTTTGTGCCGACGCCCGGCGGACATGCGCATACGACAGACCTGATCCGACAGGTGAAGCGCTTCAACGAGGGATTCTTCGCCGACGGCACACCCATCAAACGGCCGGGCAGGAAGTTCGACTACGGCGTGGCCTGCTATCCCGAGAAGCACGAGGAGGCACCGAACCTGGAGATGGATATGCAGTATCTGAAGGAGAAACAGGATCTGGGCGCGCAGTATGCCGTCACCCAGTTGTTCTATGATAACGAGAAGTATTTCACCTTTGTGGAGAAGGCCCGGGCGATGGGCATCACCATCCCCATTATCCCCGGCATCAAGCCGATGGCGAAACTGAGTCAGCTGACGGTGGTGCCGAAGACGTTCCACTGTGACATCCCCGAGCCGCTGGCCAGGGAGATCGTGAAGTGTAAGACCGACGAGGATGCCCGGCAGTTAGGCATCGAGTGGACCACGGCACAGTGCCGGGAGCTCTACCAGCACGGAATCCGCAATATACATTTCTATACCGTCTCGGCAGTGGATTCGGTGGTCTCCGTCGTAAAACAACTGATTTGAGAATAAAAACGACAATGATGATTATATTAACGACAACTTGGACAACTAAGACAACTTTTGCCTACGACGACAACCGCCGTCTACGGGGTCCAGAATGGACTCCATCCAAAAAAGTTGTCTAAGTTGTCATAGTTGTCGTAAAAATAAGGAGTTGTAGTAAAATGACTTGGAGTGAGGTGATAGGACAGGAGGAGGCCAAGGAGCGGCTGATGCAGATGGTCAGGGAAGACCGTCTGCCGCATGCGCTGATGCTCTGCGGGCCGGTGGGCAGCGGAAAGCTGGCGCTGGCGATCGCCTTCGGGTGCTATCTGCTTTCGAGGAATGAGGAAGGAGGAACGAGGAAGGAGAATAGTTCAAGCACAGAAGGTAATCTCG